>MDTE01099422.1_pt1 | contig 138797 bp, 125 predicted proteins | sample 811231 | NCBI WGS metagenome assembly MDTE01 (sample SAMN05326651, study PRJNA326480) | marine metagenome | isolation source: seawater | place: Indian Ocean: Red Sea | collected 2010 | reverse complement strand
TGTCTAATGCTGATCTGTCTAATGCTGATCTGTCTAATGCTGATCTGTCTAATGCTGATCTGTCTAATGCTAATTTATCCAATGCATCACTAAAGGGAACAATTTTGGACTACTAATTTGTTACAACATGTCTACAAATACAACTATCAACAACAGAATCATTGCAACAATTCCATATTCCATCACCACACTAGTAATTTTTGTTGTCTTGTCATTATTAGTTATCAATCCAATAGCAAAATGTATCATCAGTAATAAGAATGTAGAAACAACAATAGGTGACAAAACCAAGTAGCTTCCAACCCATACAACTTGCCCTACAAGAATTCCTAACACAAAACCAGTCTTCATAGATCTTGAAGGTGACACACCCAACAAAAACAATACCCGTGCAGACAACAAACTAGTCATCACACAAAGTGCACTTGATGAAAGAATAGACCTAATCTGTATATTTTCGATCCACACAAACCATCCAAATAATGATAGATAATAAACAGCAATCAACCACAAATTAATATACTGAGATTTAGACTGTACAATCGATCTGTACTCCATATAAATCACAAATGCAAGCAATATTATGGACACCAATACACTTATCAACCATATAGAACTATTTTGTACTCTATTTATTAAAATAGATGTCAAAAGAATAATGGAAACAGGACCTACACAATGATAATATGGACCAATTACATGAGAATCGTTAAAAACAGGATGATTCCGCATCACCATATCTGCACCTACAAAAGTCAATCCCACAACTAAAAATATCATGATTACCTGGCCATCAATCATAATTGCAAATGGAGACCCAAAAACAATAAGATTAATTGACCTACCAGGAATGTTTAAGAATCGAGATGCTAACAAACCTAATGCAACTATAGCAGATACAATACTAAGATTATCAGTAGCTGGAAAACTAGATACAGTATTATTTTTCATAGTATTATTTTACAATACCAATTATGATATCAAAACTAATGATAAGAGCAAATAATCAGTGTCAATTGGACAAATAATCATAATAGGATGCTGTGGAATTTTTCTAGCTGCAACAATTAATCACATATCAACTCAATTACCTAGTTGCAACTATATCACATATCCTAAATGTTCCAATTGTTTAAAACCCCTTAAACCAACAAGGTTATTTGCTATCTCTCGTTTGTATTTTAGAAACTGCATTTGCGGTTATGAAACCAATTTGTGGACAATAGAAGTGCTGTTAGAAGTAGTTTTTACAATTGTTATGCTAATATTAGCATACTCAGTACAGTCACACACCCAATTAATTACACTTATATTACTTTTATCTTGTCTAACTTTGATTGCGAAAATAGATGCTCAACACAAAATAATATTTAATTCCACATTACACACTACAGGATTAATTGCTTTACTATCAAAATTAGTAGAAACAAATGGCGCAAATTCTTCTGTAGATATAATAACCATTCTATTACCAGGTTTTATAAGTTATATAATCATGTTAACATTATTTGTTGGAGGAAAATTATACAAAAAGTTACTAATGAGTAAACATGACATACAAGATACTATCACGGTACTTGGTATGGGAGATGTAAAACTAGGATTGGTCATTGGGATAATAACAGGTTGGTCATTATTATTCCAAGCCTTATTGCTAGGAATTTTCATCAATGGTATTGTAGCTCTATCTATCTTCACAAGAAAAAACTACAAGCCATATAGCACAATACCATTTGGTACTAGTATGATATTAAGTACCATCATTATCATAATTATCAACAATCGCTAATCAAATATGTGACTATATATAATTATTGCAATATATGAATCCACTGTTACGAGTCCTAAGGGTGAGATATAATTTGACCAATGAATACAGAAAAAATCACTGACAGACTTATAGAAATATATATTACATCAGCAACATTAATATTTATCGGTTGGGGAGGTGTATTATCATTACTTCTACTGACAGTACCTACTGTAGAAGCCAGATGGTTATTTTTTGTACTAGGAACAAGTGCTATAACAGGAACTGCAATGCCATTTGTTGTATTCCTGTCTAAACGATTCGACAAAAAACCAATTAAAGTTAATGTACTTCTTAGAAGATCTATATGGGTTGGAGTCATTGTCTCTATTCTCACATGGCTACAACTAGGAAGAGCACTTACGTGGAACATCAGTATATTAGTTATTAGCATAATAATAGGAATTGAATGGCTCATTGAAATCCGCGAACGAAGTTTATGGAATCCTAATTATCACTATGACAAATGAAACTCTGCGTAAACTTCCATCAGTAAATAAACTGATACATTCCAAAACAGCAAAAGATCTTCAAAAGACATTTGGGCTACCCTTACTGAAGCAAATTACAAGAATAATTCTCGAAGAAGAAAGAAACCAAATTCTGAAAAACAATTTAGATCAATCTCCTAGTTATATTGATCTCATAAACAAGATTGAAAATCGACTTAATCGTGAAACAGAGATATCACTCAATCCTATAATTAATGCAACTGGAGTCATCCTTCATACCAATTTAGGCAGAGCACCATTATCAACAGAAGCACAAAATCTTATTGCAGACATAAGTGGAAGTTACAATACAATCGAATTTGATTTGGATTCAGGACAACGTGGTCAACGAGGAAAAGATGCTGAAAGATTGATATGTCAAGTAACTGGTTCAGAAGATGCTCTAGTTGTCAACAACAACGCTGCTGCTATCATATTAATCCTAAAAGCCTTAGCTTTTCAAAAAAGTATAGCTATATCAAGAGGACAACTGATTGAAATCGGAGGCGGATTCCGCATACCAGATGTAATTAAAGAGTCTGGTGTGCAAATGATTGAAATCGGTACTACAAACCGAACACATATTGATGATTACCTTAATGTCATCAAAACTAATAATATAGCATTAATATTGCGTGCCCATCACAGTAACTATAATATTATTGGATTTACAACGGAGCCAACAATTAAACAACTAGTATCAATTGGACACCAGTATAATATCCCAATTGTAGATGATATTGGTTCAGGTACATTAATTGACACAAGTAATTTTGGTTTAACTCATGAGCCAATGATTCAAGAAAGCTTATCAGCTGGTGCAAATTTAGTCTGTTTCTCAGCAGACAAATTGCTGGGTGGACCACAAGCTGGAATCATAATTGGGAACACCAATTATATTAGTATTCTGAGAAAACATCCTCTTGCACGAGCAATAAGAGCAGACAAGCTATGTCTAGCCGGTCTAAGTGCTACTCTTTTACATTACATCAAAAATGAGGCTATAGAAAAAATTCCTGTATGGCAAATGATATCAATGAATGTAGAAACAATTCAAAGACGAGCAAAAATATTAGCGGATCAAATAGATGGTAAAGTCGTTGCCGGTCTATCTACAATTGGAGGTGGCAGTCTACCTGGAGAAACCTTACCTACATTCCTAGTTAGTATTGCCGTAAATTCCCCATCTCAATTCACTCAAATACTTAGACAACACAAAATAATTACCCGAATTAAAGATGATCAAATAATTATTGATCTACGAACAGTACAACCTAATGATGACAAAACAATTGCAACCACAATCAACAAACTCTCAGGTTAAACTACCAAAAACATGAAAAATGACATAGACAATTTAATGAAACAACGAGATCTTGATGCAATTTTTGTAACTGGCAGCACAAGAAACAACCCTGCTATGTACTATTTAACTAACGGATCTCAAATTGGCGAACATAGTATGTTAGTGAAAAAAAGAGATTCTGAAGCAGTATTAATTGTAATAGGTATGGAAAGAGATGAAGCACGGTCTTCGGAATTACAAATACTTCAACTCAGTGAATTCCAGAATTCAATTACAGAAAAACAAGAGACCACTACTGTAAAAAATGCAAACATAATTACATCTATATTCCAGAAACTAAAGATTAAGGGTAAAGTCGGTATATATGGTAGAGAAGAACAAGGGTATACCTTAAGCCTCTATAAAATCTTGAGTTCGAAATTACCTAATGTATCATTTGTCGCTGAGAATACGCCAAACATTATACAAACTATGCAAACAACTAAAGATCAACTTGAAATTGAACGTATTAAGTCAGTCGCCGACAGAGCTTTATATATTGTGAACGAAACTCGCAATTACATTGCATCACACAAAATAATAAACAACAAACTTGTTAGTCAATCTGGAACCATAATAACTGTAGGTCATATACAAAACCTCATTCGAAAATGGAGTGTCGAACAAAATCTCGAAAATCCTGAGGGACTGATATTTTCGATAGGAAAAGATTCATCAATACCTCATTCACGTGGAGCGCCCAATACTCCTATTTGTCCTGGTGAAACAATTATTTTTGATTATTTCCCGTGTGAATATGGAGGAGGATATTTCTATGATTTCACACGTACCTGGTGTATCGGTCATGCATCTCCCCAAATAGAACGTCTATATGAAGCTGTGATTATTGCACATAAAATAGCAATTGATAATATACGTGCCAATCAAAGTTGTGCATCAGCACAAAAACTAGTAAACGACTATTTTGAAGAATTAGGTCATAAAACTACTCGATCTTTTCCTGGAACAAACAATGGTTATGTTCATACATTAGGGCATGGCATAGGTCTCAGCGTACATGAGTATCCACGATTATCTGAAACTGTTTCAAACAACGATTTTGTTCAACTTGGAATGACACTAACTATCGAACCAGGGTTATACTATCCAAATGACAATATCGGCATTAGAGTAGAAGACTATATCTGGATTAATCCAACAACAGGATTTCCAGAAACTATTGGTGAATTTGATAAAGAATTAGTTATTCCCATATAAACAATAGGAAATATTCAAGTGACTACAAGAATTTTAGGAATTGAAACCTCATGTGATGAAACTGCATCATCTGTGATTGAAGAAGGTACAACTATCCTTTCAAACATAGTTGCATCACAAAATGAACTTCATGCTAAGTATGGAGGAATATATCCCGAAATGGCTTCACGTGCTCACATAGAAATAATTGACACAATCATTGCACAAGCATTATCTGAAGCCCATGTTAGTCTAAATGACATTTCAGCTATTGCAGTTACAAGAGGACCGGGTCTCGTAGGATCATTACTAGTAGGCATTAATACAGCTAAAGGAATTGCATTAGGTGCCAATTTACCATTATTGGGAATTAATCACCTTGAAGGACATATTTATTCGCTTTGGTTAAGTGAATATAATGAAGAAGTTGAATTCCCCATTATAGTACTTATAGTATCAGGTGGTCACACAGAAATGCTCCTTATGAAAAACCATATGGAATATGAGCGTTTAGGAGGAACTTTAGATGACGCAGCAGGTGAAGCCTTCGATAAAATTGGTAGATTATTAGGTCTACCTTATCCTGGTGGACCACACTTAGAACAAGCATCTTTAAACGGCAACAGTAGTCAATTCGATTTTCCTAGAGTATGGTTAGATAATAGTTGGGACTTTTCCTTTAGTGGTCTCAAAACTGCAGTAGTACGAGAAATACAACAGAGATTCCCTGAAGTTAATATGGGTCGAAGTGCTGAATCAGTAGATTTACCAGTTGCTGATATAGCTGCAAGCTTTCAATCTGCACTTGTTGAAGTATTACAAGAAAAAGTGGTGCAAGCATCGGTAAAATATAATGCTAAATGTATCTTTGTAACTGGCGGAGTATCAGCTAACACATTCTTGCAAAATGCAATCATAGAACGAGCAGGCAAGTTGCCTGTATACTTTCCACCAAAACATTTGTGTACAGACAATGCAGCAATGATAGCAGCTGCAGGCTTTCGTAGATTTGAAACAGGTCATTATGACAACATTACAATAGATGCAAAACCTACATGGCCTCTAGGAATATAATTTACACTTCATTCAATAAAACACATATATATGGTCTACGATTAGTTTGACTATAGAAATAATCTGCTAAAGATTGTTCAAGTTTCTGCACAACATTTTCCTTAGCATGACGATCAATAGCATTTTTTGCCTTATTCTTTGCTTTTCCAATTAATTCAACATCCTCATTACCAAACAAAAAACCTTTGGTAGTAATAACTGGTTCTTTCAATATTTCCTGAGTTTCAATATCAAGAATTATATTTACCATTACAAATCCATCACTACCTAGTCTATCCCGCTCCCGTAAAATTTGCGGACCTATATCTCCAACACTTTTGCCATCTACATACACATAACTCCCTGGATATCTTTCTCCAACTTTAATGCTATCTGTGGTAAGTTCAAGAATAGTACCATTCTCAACAACAGCTATATCCTTAGCTTCCATTCCAACCTGTTCGGCTAGTGATGCATGTGCATGCAGCATCCGCAACTCACCATGAATAGGAATAAAATACTTTGGTTCAACCATTTGAATTAGTTGCTTTTGTTCCTCAGATTTTGCATGACCAGAAACATGTACAGATTCTATTGGATCATAAATAACTTTTGCACCTTTCTGAATCAGTCTATTAATTGTACGAGAAACCAACTCTTCATTACCGGGTATAGGATGCGCAGACACAACTACTGTATCATTCTCCTCTAAATCAAATTGTCGATTTCTTCCTACAGACAATCGAGCTAATATTGATGAAGGTTCACCTTGAGAGCCAGTCATCATCAAAGCTACTTTAGCTTTGGGTAAGTCCAAAGCTTTATCAAGCGAAACCAACACATTATTTGGATCATCAATATAACCCAATTTAAGAGCCATCTTAGTATTGTTAATCATGGATGTACCGACAATTGCAACATAACGACCATGTCTATCGGCTGCATTTAGTACTTGTTGTACACGCGAAACCAATGAAGCAAAGGTTGCTACCAATACTCTGCCATGAGCCTGACTAAACACATTATCTAAAGCATCATCTATAACAGATTCTGACTTAGTCCAACCAGGTTGATCAGCATTAGTTGAATCAGATAAAAGTGCAAGCACACCTCTTTCTGCAAACTCATCTAACTTCCTCAAATCAGTACACCATCCATCAGTTGGTGTTTTATCAAGTTTGAAATCTCCTGAATGCACTATCAAACCCATAGGTGTTGTAATAGCTAAACCAACCGAATCAGGAATACTATGACACACATGAAACGGTTCAACCTTAAACAAACCTATCTCTATCTCATCACCAGATCTAATTTCTTTCAACTTAGACATGTCATAAGATTTTGCTTGTCGCAATTTATTTCTCAACAATCCACAGGTAAAAGGAGTAGCATAAATTGGAGCATCAATTTTCGATACAACATGTCGTATTGCACCCGTATGATCCTCATGTCCATGTGTAATGACAATACCACGAACCTTGTCAAGCTTATCATCTAAATAACTGAAGTCAGGAATTATGTAATCTACTCCTAACATATTACTTTCAGGAAACATCAAACCCGTATCAATAATCAAAATCTCCTCTTCATATTCTACTAACATCATATTTTTACCAACTTCCCCAAAACCACCTAAAGGAATTATCTTTAATTTTTTTTCTACCATTTATTTTTTACTCCAATAAAAAAACCCGGCGGCATATTCTTCCCCGTCGGGTTACGTCTTTCACATTTATCCAGTTGTTTGCAACACATACCAGCTTACAACCTAATACCAAAAGCCCCCTTGAGACTAAACTACCTAAATTCGGCGCGAAGTGTATCATATAGAATACATACTGTCAAAGATAAAAATCATCTAGGCATATCCAGGTATTATCACATAATACAAAACATATATATCTAAAACAATCAAAATAGGTACTAAAGCAACTGGGGCCCAATACCCTATTTTCTTATAATTTAATATTCTGGAAAATAGTAAACCAGTCCAACCGGAAATACCAAATACATAAAACAATGCAATAGCGGACAAAGATGGAAACAAATAACGACCCTGATGCTGTACAAAAGACAAGTTATACCAAATATATTGACTAACAACTAACAAAATCATCCCTAGCATCAAAACAACATTGCGCGAATACATTTTAAGTTTCACTGAACTATACTTCCCTAATGAGAAACAACCAATAATAACCAATACAAAAACTAACTTAAGGATAAAATATATACTTGTGTTCATAGGTATTGTCATCCAACCAAATTGTCCCCAAAAACTATGAAAAGTTGTATTCAAAAATCTTACCAAATACTCTACCAAGCCCAAACTATTAATCCAATCAATAGTAAGAGGTTGACCAATTACAACATCTGAATGAATAATCAATCCAAACAAATCTGGCCATCCATATGTATATATATTTCGCAACCAAAAAACTGATCCTAATAAAATGCTGGGGAAAATCACTTGTAATACAAGCATAAACTTATTATTTGCTTTAGAAGATCCATATAAAACACCAAACAAACCTATAACTATCAGAAAATACGTTGTCATTTTTGTCAAAAAACCCAAACCTATAATGATCCCTATAATCCATGGCTTGTCATCACGCAAAGTTGATAGAACTCCTAGAAGAATAACGACTTCAGCTAGACTATCATTATTAATTGATGCCATCATTGCAACATGTTGTGGTAAAAATGCAACAAATCCAGCAACAGCTAAAATTACTGGAGTATTGTCCAAAACAACTATTCTTGTCACGAGCACAGATAAGATAATTACACATGCACCTAACAATAAGGAAACAGACCGAAGTACAATAATTGAACCTTCAAATATGACAAATACTGGCGCTAACAAAACATAATACAAAGGAGGCTGATGCGCTTCATATTTCAAAGAGTCAATGTCAAAATTTAATGAAGATCCAATTTTCATTAAATTATTTATATCAGATTGATTGTAATCTCCCAATTGCAAAATAGGTAAGGTGCCAGTCAATGCTACATATTTAATATAATTGTAATGTGCGGGTTCATCTGGAGATTGCCATTGAGGAACATTGAAAATATACAAAAAGCCTACTAAAAAATATAAAATTATTATAAAAATAATCCCTGCTAAACATACGTTAGACAATTTTTTCATATTGTCTAATCTCCCAAACGAGACATCTCCTGTTCAATAATTTCTTCATCCAATTTTTGAAAAAGTGTATCTGGTTTATGTATCTCTTGTCCAACAGGCAATTCACTAGGTTTCCATAATCCTGTTGCACCCTTGTGAGAATATTCTAATAATGAACGAGACCACCTCTTATCTTGCACATTCCTAATAGATTGATCACCAAATAAACTTCCCTTGTATCCCAAATAAACATGTAATTGATCTGAACTAAATGGCAAAAACGGAGAAAAAACAATTTTTAATGAGTCTATAGCTCTTAAAGCTGTATATATAGATTTAGATGCTGCATCCAAATCAGATTTAATTGTAAACCAAGGCGCCTGATCTTCAAGATATTTATTCACGTCTGATGCTAACCTAAATGCTTCTTGTAAAGCCTGTCTCATTTTTACTAACTCTATCAATCTACCTATTTCATCAAATCCTTGGTTGATGGTATTTAGCAAAGTTTGATCTTCGTTGCGAAGTTTCTTAGGATCAGGCACTTTTGCATCAAAATTTTTGTACGCAAAATTTAAAACTCTATTCACTAAATTTCCCCAAGTTGCAACTAATTGATCATTATTGCGTTGTTGAAATTCTGACCAAGACCAATCTGTATCCTTAGTCTCAGGCATATTTACAGTCAAATAATATCGTACTGCATCCGCCCCATAACGCTCCACAACATCTAAACCCCATACAGCCCAATTACGACTGCCTGAAATCTTTTCTCCTTCTAAATTCATAAATTCATTTGCCGGAACGTCATAAGGCAAATTTAATTTGGTGGACAAATCATCACCACTGAGTTGACTAACACCAATCAATTCTGCAGGCCAAATTACAGCATGAAATGGTATATTATCTTTACCAATAAAATAATAACTCAAACAATCGTCGTTATACCACCACTGATGCCATGAAAATGGTTCATTATTATTAGATGCCCACTCAATTGAAGCAGATAAATACCCTATAACTGCTTCAAACCATACATACAAGCACTTGTCATCCCAACCATCCAAAGGTACAGGTATACCCCAATCCAAATCTCTGGTAATTGCTCTGCCATGTAGACCAATTTCATCAACTGTATATAATGATGGCTTAAGCACATTAGCCCTCCAATGTGATTTATCAGTTGACAAATAATGACTAATTTGATCTGACAGTTTTACTAAATCAATGAAATAATGTTCTGTTTCACGTAATTCCAATGATTTGTCACCTGTTTTAGATCGTGGTTGCAACAATTTTTTTCCGTCTAGTATATGACCACAACTATCACACTGATCACCTCTAGCTTCATCATAACCACAAAGATAACATGTACCTTCAATATACCTGTCCGGCAAAAATCTGTTAGACTTCGATGAATACCATTGCTGCTCTATTTCCCTATACAAAAATCCATTTTCCAACAACCTGTTGAAAACTGTTTGCGCTACATTGAAATGATTGTCTGAATGTGTAGTAGTAAAAAGATCATATGTTATACCTAAATCAACAAACAATTTCAAAAAACCTTCATGATAATGAGAATATATTTCTTCGGGACTCTTGGATTCCGAATCTGCTCGAACTGTAATAGGAGTACCATGAGCATCTGAACCCGATACCATCAATACTTGATTGCCTAATAATCTATGATAACGAGCAAAAATATCTGCAGGCAGATATGCACCAGAAATATTTCCAACGTGGATTTCCGCGTTGGCATATGGCCAAGCAACAGCTACTAATATAGGTTTTGACATAACTCTAATTATAAAGAAAAGTTTGCTTTACGTGTTAACGAAAAATTTATAAGTGCAGCTATGGGCGCGAATTGATAATTTCTAAAACTTCCACGCCATGATTAGTAGGACTAACTTTTGACCATACATGAAAAATATGTCCCTTCTCATCAATAATATAAGTCACCCTGTGCATACCCATATATTCACGACCGTTTCTCTTTTTTGGACCCCAAGCAAAATATGCCTTTCCTACTGATTTATCAATATCAGATAGTAACACAAACGGCAATTCATACTTTGATACAAAATTATTATGTGATTTCAAACTATCAGCACTTACACCCAATAACACAACTCCTAGTTTCTTTATTTCAGTATATACATCACGAAAACTACAAACCTCTTTGATACAACCGGGTGTGTTATCTTTCGGATAAAAAAATAATACTATTTTTTTTCCTAATAATTTATTTAAATCAACAGTTTCCCCATTCGATGATGGAAGTAAAAAATGAGGAGCCTTATCACCTACCTTAAGCACTTTTTTCTTCACCCTTTATGATGAATATTCTCTTAACATCCTTGCTCTACGAGGATGTCGCAAACGTCTTAAAGCTTTACCTTCAATTTGTCTTATACGTTCACGAGTAAGGCCAAACTTACGACCTACCTCTTCAAGAGTATGAGCATGTCCATTGGGTAAACCAAACCTCATACGCAGAATACAAGCTTCACGTGGAGACAATGTTGCTAATACTTCCTCTACCTTTGAGTGTAACAAGTTCTCATGAGCCGACTGACCCGGAGTCTGAACATTATCATCTTCTATAAATTGTCCTAACTCTGTATCTCCATCCTCTCCTGATGGCTCTTCCAAAGACATAGGTTGCCACGAAACTTTAAACATCCACCTTACATATTCCGGATCAAGTTTTAATTTTGCAGCTAATTCTTCAGGTGTAGGCTGCTTACCATATTTTTGCTCTAGTTTATATGCGGTCTTATACAAAGTACGAATCCTATCATTCATGTGTACCGGAACACGTATAGTACGACTCTGATCAGCAACAGCACGAGTAATAGTCTGCCTAATCCACCAAGTTGCATATGTACTGAAACGAAAACCTCTGCGATAATCGAATTTTTCAACTGCTTTCATTAAGCCCAAATTTCCTTCTTGAATAAGGTCTAGAAAAGGCACACCTTGACCAACATACTTTTTTGCAACTGATACAACTAAACGAGTATTAGCCTTAATAATATGCGCTCGTGCTAATTCGCCATCATCAAGTAGACCCTGTAATTCTATCTCCTGATCCATAGACAAATTATCATTTTTCTTAAGTTTACGTGAAGCTTTTTTGCCTTTTTCGTATCGCTGAGCAAGATCTATTTCCTCCTCAGTATTTAACAAAGGTACACTAGCCATTTCCTTAAGATATAAACCCACACTATCATCAACAGAGATATGTGATAAATCAAACATTGAATGTTTAGATTTGTATAAGTCATCCTTACCCTCTTCCTGATCCACTGCATCAATCACACCGTGTTCATCAATCTGAACATCCACACCTACATCAGCCAAAAACCTAAATAATTCTTCTAAAACTGATGGTTCTTCAGCTTGTGGAATTAGCTGAAGAATGTCTTCCTGTGTCAAGTAACCAAATTCACTAGCTCTTTCTACTAATTCTGTTAAGAGATCTGACGATTCTTCTAATACTGTATCAATCATATGACTCCCTCTATAATCTAATTAATGTATGCTATCTTATCTAACATCACTCAATCACATTTACAGCTTTGACTATTCAAATTGACCCCACAATCAACACACAAACCTTTACAATCCTGTTGACACAACACTCTAATTGGTTCTTCAACTAGCAACAACTCTCTAAACAATGGTCCCAAATCCAAAATACACTTATCATCCACCTGAAATTCAGATTGTTCATGGTTCGATACTGTATATAGTTCCGAAACATTCATCTGAGTTACATTTTCATAATGTACAAGACATCTAATACATTCCGTCATACACTTTGCGTCTATTTCACCAGAAACTAATATTCCTGGATGAGTATTTGTAAACTTAAGCTTTGCCAACAAACGATTCACAACCACATCTTTTGATACAGAGACTAACTTCTCATCTATCTCTATTAACTTGACAAAACCAACTGATTTGTTAAGTACATGACCTACATTAATCTTTAAAATACTTCTATTAAGTTTTACCAAACTACACCACAATGTATTAAACTATCTACAAAAATAACTCTATATTACTGGTAACGAGGATTAACAAAGATTATATCACGTACAATCATGACAGTCAATTACATTTAAGGTTTTCCGGAACATATGGTAAGTTATTTTTAGTAAACCGTATATATTGGATATTTTTTATAAAATAGTAATCTTATGAAAACAACAATAGTAATCGCTACACATAACAACAACAAAGCTAAAGAAATACAAAAACTAATGGCCTATTTGCCAGTCGAATTTATCACCCTCAATGACCTGGGTATAGAAATAGAAGTAGAAGAAAATGGGAAAACTATTAAAGAAAACGCTATCATTAAATCTCAGCAATATTCTAAAATAACTGGGTTGAATTGTCTTTCAGATGATTCAGGACTAATAGTTAACTCACTAGACGGTCGTCCTGGAATACACACAGCAAGATACGGAGGTATACATACCAACTATGATCAAAAACGCATGTTATTACTTCAAGAAATGTACTCAATCCCCTGGATTAAAAGACATGCACAATTCAAATGTACACTTGCACTCACTGTTGTTCAACCTAACAAAACAATAACTACAGAAGGTGTATGTAAAGGAATGATCACAGAATCCGATAGAGGTTCAAATGGATTTGGGTATGATCCAATCTTTTATTTGATGGAAAAAAGTTGTACTATGGCTGAACTAGATGAAAACAGCAAGAATACTGTCAGTCATAGAGCAATAGCATCTGAAAATATGAAGAATCAAATTAGCTCTATTTTTTAATAGACAAAGTTTGATGTACATTAGAATATATCGATATATGGTCACCTAAAGCTGTCTTAGGAATAAGACACATTACACTAAACTGAGGGTTTACCATATTACCTATACGTAGAGTACAGTTCTGGCTCACCAACTGATGTGAATCTGCTTGATTCAAATCAGTAATACGAGCAACCCAATCAACCAACTCAGTAACTGATATTTTCACAGCATCATCCAAAGGACGAGTACATCCCACAACACCAATATGACTATCACTCTCGAAGCGCGGCCATGAAATCAACTCTTCTGACTTCAAAACATCTACTATTACACTACTATTAAATGAACCTTCAATTGCGGTTCCTGTTATTTCACCATCACCCTGAGCATAATGCCCATCTCCCAAATATAAATGGGCTCCTTCAATGTTGCTCCGCAAATACAATGTCACTCCCGGACCTACATCAGCCAAATCTAAATTGCCACCAAAATCACCTGGTACAACACCAAGTCTAATCTCACCATAAGATGGTGCTACTCCTATTGTTCCAAAAAAAGGTGTGTATTTTGCTGTCATACTTATACCATTTGATGACTGGGTCACTAAAGAACTTCTTTTATTATTAAAATTCCAAATCCACACATACTCTTTCTGTTCTGATTGCAGATTAGGAGATAACGGATTGCTTGATAACAACCCAAAGTTTGGAGAGATTGTGGAAACCCCCCAATCTCGCCCAGGAATCATTTCTAATATATGTACAGCAACAATGTCACCATTAGACGCTCCTTCAATCTCTATAGGACCTGTCAATGGATTAACATTTGGAAAAGGTGCTAACTGCCGCGGCTTACCATCAATAGAAACCAACTTACCAGAAAACGCGTCTTCAGTATAAACAGTAAATGGTGTTTTTACTTGAACCTTTGCTATTGGATCATTACCACCAAACTGAAACACATAATTTGCAGGATCAATCATAAGTTAATATTATGAACCCTCCGAAATTTTCTCCACAATTTCCACAAAAAGCTCAGTATCATCTCTATGAATACTATGTCCTACATTAGGAATAACATATATAGCATCAGTACCAAGATCTTGCTCAAGTTTTTTCTTGTCATCTACGGAAACAAATCGACTATCCTCAGGCAATACCCAAATTGTAGGTGTAATTTTCATTAAGTCTATCGCTGAATCTCTCAAATCCCAAGGAGCGTTTCCCGCAAACGCACTACGTGCATCATCAAAATCAACCTGTTCTAAAGACAACAATTTCCATGCCGCATCCAGACGAGACCACTTCGGATTCATAGAAATCAACCCTTCTATATCATGCGGAAGATTATCTTCATCCCATGCTAACATATCCAATGGTGTTTGTTTGTCTGGAAAATACGAAACAGGATCCTCTAACACCAATGATTTTGGCTTAAATACACCTTGCAATACACCTATCTGAGCTAGAGTACCTCCAAATGAATGTCCTATTAAGACATCAGGTTCTAAAGGTATATTAGAAGCAAAATCAGCAATCAAACTATCAAATGAAAAATCACCATTACTTCTTGTACTCTCACCATGACCACGCATATCAGGAGCAACAAATTTCCAACCTTTATTGGCTAGCATCCTTGCAGGTTCTGTCATAGAACCAGCATTTGCTGTAATACCATGCAAGCCAACAACTACTTTAGCAGCTTTAGAATCTCCCCACTGCATCACATTTAAATTAGCCACTTAGTTACCTGATGCCCAACCTATAATCTGTTGCCATAATTTTGCATAACCTATCCATTCCACAAAAGCAGGAGGTGCCCAATGAGGACCACAATCCGAAGTAAAAGCAACTGATCTACCTTTATCAATAGAACTAGCAACAACTAATGGATCTTGACCAACAGTAACTATTAAACTACTATCATCTTTCGGAGTAACACGATTATATCCTAATAAGATTGGCCATTCTGTTTCTATACCACGCACTATAGGATGATTAACATCAACAACTACTGGCTTTATACCTTGAGGTTGTTCAGACCTATCGTCTAGCGAATCAATAATCACAGGTAAAACATCTTCTACGGGAGTACCTCGATACCTGGCTTTTGCATCAATACCCTGAAAAGTCAAGTAGCCTCCAATCATCACAAGACCACCTCCATGGCGAACATAATCAGCAATCACTTCTAAACGATTCGGAAGCGCACGCGATGACCCGAAAGTCTCTGGATGTAGCAACAAAGTATTAGTACCAATATCACTTAATACAACACAATCATAAATATTAAGCTCTTCTAATGTGCTAGGGAAATCAGTAGCTGCTACATGAGCAGGCTGATATTCTATATCATATCCACCACTATCCAACGCATCTTTTAACCACTTAACACCTTCAGCATACTCTGTAGTAGTAAAACTATCAAATCCTTTTTGATGTATAGAGTGCACAGTCCAAGATTCTCCAGCAATAAGAATTTTAGATTTTGAATCCATCTGATTTCTCCTGTATTTCAGTACTCTTTTATTTAGTGCTAACTAACTATAAAGACTTACTTACTTTTAGACAAAAATCAAAACATTCCTCTAATGTAATTCTCCAATATCAACATAATAGGAGTCGGAAATACTCCAAAAATCAACGTAACAATAGACGTTAATACGAGTACTACATTAAATGAAAAGGGGAGTTTAATTACAAGATTACCATCTTTCATCCACATCAACACAATCACACGAAGATAATAATATGCAGAAATTAACACAGTAATTACACTAGCTATCACCAACCATGTATAACCTAAATTGATAGCTGCACGAAAAACATAAAACTTTGCCACAAAACCCATAGTTGGCGGTAAGCCTGTTAGCGACAATATGAAAATAGTCATTGCAACAGCTAATCCAGGATTTGTTTTAACCAACCCAGCGTAATCTTTAATATTGACAGAATTTTTACTTTCCAAAGCTATAACAATAGCCCAAGCACCCACATTAGCTAATGCATATGCAATAAGATAGAACAATACTGCACTAGCTGCAAAATCAGATACTACTCCTTGCCCTCCTGCTACCATTGCTACAAATAAATAACCAGCATGAGCAACAGATGAAAATGCTAACAGACGTTTAATTGAACTCTGAGAAATTGCACTAATGTTACCAACAATTGTGGAAAAAAGAACTAAAACAACTACTAACATTACCCATTGAGACACTAAAAACTCAAAAGCTCCAAAGAGAACCCGAACAAGACCTGCAAAACCAGCCACTTTTGCACCTACTGACATAAAAGCAGTTACAACTGTAGGTGCTCCTTCATAAACATCTGGGGTCCACATATGAAATGGAACAACTCCTACTTTGAAACAAAAACCAACTAGAACCAAACCTAAGCCACTCACCATTAAAGGTGTAGATCCTTGAGAAGCAATTGCCAAACTAATACTAACAAAATCAGTTGACTGTGTTGCTCCATAAACTAATGCTATTCCATACACCTGAAATGCCGAAGCAAAAGCCCCTAAAAGAAAATATTTTAGAGCTGACTCTCGTGACCGCAATCCATCACGATCTAAACCAACAAGTACATATAAAGGAATTGAAAGCAATTCGATAGCCAAGAAAACGACAATTAGATTTTTAGCTACCGCCAAAATCATCATACCTAATAAAGAAAATATCAACAAAGAATAAAATTCGCTATTGTTTTTTTCATAAATTCTTATGTAATGGAAAGAAAGCAATATGACTAACATACTACTTAATAACAACAAAACGTGTACAACTAGCGCAAAACCATCAAAAACCAGCATACCACCAAATGCTTCCTGGGATTCTAACGGTGCATTAAAAACAAGCAATACAATACTTATCAATAATCCCAAGAAAGCTAACCAACCAACAACTTGAATACGATGTTTTGGAATCCACAATCCTAATAATAACAAAACACAAGACCAAGCTGCGAGAAACAATAATGGTACCGTTGCTGTTAGATTTAGCTCTGCAATATTCATCAATTAACCAACACTATATAAATTACTGTAACACTATAACAGATCCAATTTTAAGAACATCTGACAACTGTCCTACAGATGCACTCATCAAAGCAAAAAATGGTTTTGGGTACAAACCTATCCAAAAAATCAAAATAATAAGTTGTACTAAAACAACAATTTCACTTAAACTCAGATCCTGCAATAATCTATTTTTTTCCTTAACTAAAGGACCTAAAAACATCTTTTGAAACATCCAAAGCATGTAAATCGCCGCTAATATAACACCTAAGGCGGCAATAATACTGTATGCATATGATCCTAACGCTTCAGAACCAAAAGCTCCCAAAAGAATAGTGAATTCTCCTACAAAACCATTTAGACCAGGTAATCCCATTGAAGAAAGTACCACTATAAGTGTCAAAGTACCATATATTGGCATAACAGTCCATAAGCCACCAAATTCGTCTAATGCACGAGTATGCCTACGTTCATATATCATTCCTACTATAAGGAACAAAGCACCTGTAGAAATACCATGATTGACCATCTGCAATATAGCACCCTGTATACCACGATCATTAAGCGCGAACAGTCCTAGCATCACAAAACCTAAATGACTAACAGAAGAGTATGCCACTAGTTTCTTTACATCTTGCTGAGCATAAGAAACTATAGCTCCATAAATTATTCCAACAACAGCTAAAAATGCAATCGTAGGAGCAAAAAACTGTGATGCTTCTGGAAATAGACCTAAATTAAATCTCAAAAAACCATAAGTTCCAAGTTTAAGTAAAACACCAGCCAATATCACCGAACCTGCAGTTGGAGCTTCCACATGTGCATCTGGCAACCAAGAATGCAAAGGCCACATTGGAACTTTGATAGCAAACGCTGCCGCGAAAGCTAAAAATAACCAACGCTGGTTTTCAAAAGGTATTCCACCGATAGATCTAAGGTCAGGATAAGATAAAGTACCTTGCACACTACCAAGCCATAGAATGGCAACTAACATCAAAATAGATCCTGCCATTGTATAAAGAAAGAATTTAATTGACGCATATATCCTATTTTCTCCACCCCAAATACCAATGAGAAAATACATAGGAACAAGTGTAAATTCCCAGAATATATAAAACAAAAATAAATCAAGTGCTAAAAAGACACCTGTCATACCGACTTCTAACAACAAAAAGAATATCATGTATTCCTTTACACGATCCTGAATAGCCTTCCATGAAGCAAACATCGCAATAGGGGTCAACAAAGTACCTAACAATACTAATAGAATACTAAGTCCATCTACACCTAGATGAAAATCAATCTTCCACTGATTACCAATTTGTATCCAAGGATGCAACACAACCATTTGCAATCCAGGATCATTATTGTCGAATCTCACCAACATTATCAATGAAAACACAAATGTTAAGAGAGCAGTACCAAGTGATACCCAACGCAACATATCTTTATTATCTTTATCAATAAACAAAAGGACTAAAACACCTATCAGCGGAAAAAATGTAACCAATGTAAGTGTTGATGTAATGTGTAAATAAAATTCAGACATAATATTCCTCTGCCTAGCTTAGTTTAATACCAAATTTAGAAAATGACCATATATATAATCATCCACTCAACATTATTACTACTACCAAAATTACTCCAAAAACAAGTATCAGTGCATAATTTCTTACATACCCTGTCTGCAATGGACTAAGCACTTTACTAGAGAACTTCGAAAACAAATTAGCAAAACCTTCTATACAATTATTAATTCCTAACCTATCCACTGGACCAGATAAAATAAACGCAGTATTCTTAAAGGCTCCAAGAATGATCCTATCATGAACATAATTGTGCCAAAATTGCCAATCAACGCGAAAAGCAAGAAAATGTGCCGTAGTCTCATATGCTCTTACAAAAATCAAGGAATAAATTTGATCAATATACCATCTTTTATTCAAAAACCCAAAAACAACGCCTAAGATATTACTCAAAGGATCTTTAGATTTAATACTTTTAATAGGATTTCTAAAATAGATCAAGTAACCTAGTAATATAGATGTAATTACTAACACTGTAGAAACAAATGCAATTTGCAAATTGAATTCAATTCCATGGAAATAATGATGCGTATGCTCTAACCATGAAGTTAATGTGTGGAACCACGGTAAATTCAGGAAACCACCTATCATTGACAGTAGAGCAAGAAGAATTAAAGGATTTATCATAATTGCAACACTCTCTTTAGAATTCTTTGCAGCAGCAGAACGAGCCTGACCAAAAAATACCATAATGACCTGACGCGTCATGTAAAATGCAGTAATTACTGCTGCTAATGAGAGCATAATGTAAACCAACATACCATGCCAATAACCTTTCTCTGTAGCAACATACCAAGCATCTGCTAAAATTTCATCCTTAGACCAAAACCCTGCAAAAGGAAATACACCAGAGAGTGCAACAGCACCTATAAGATAAACTACAAATGTTTTTGGCATCTTATTTTTTAATCCACCCATGTTTCTCATATCTTGAGGATCACAATCATCTGCAACTTCATGTGATCCATGTTCTACACCATGAATTACAGAACCTGCAGATAAAAACAACAGTGCTTTAAAGAAAGCGTGAGTCAATAAATGAAACATTGCAGCAACATATGCACCCAAACCTACTGCAGCAACCATGAATCCCAATTGACTAATTGTAGAATAAGCTAATACACGTTTTATATCCCATTGCGCTATAGCAATTGTTCCAGCCATAAGTGCTGTACAAGCACCTAATATAGCTACAACCATCTGTGCAAAAGATGCAATAGCATATATAGGAGCTGAACGAACCATCAAATATATTCCTGCAGTCACCATAGTAGCTGCGTGAATTAAAGCTGAAACTGGAGTGGGTCCTGCCATAGCATCAGGCAACCATACAAACAAGGGGATTTGTGCAGATTTGCCAGCAGCACCAACAAGTAACAACAGAGCAACTACATTGGCAAGTTGAGCAGAAGCAACAGCATGCTCCTCAAAAAAATGTAAAACTTCATCAAACTGTAGTGAACCAACCATTCCAAAAATTATAAACATGGCGATAAGAAAACCAAAATCACCAATCCTATTCACCACAAAAGCTTTCCTACCGGCACTAGCATTGCCAATATTATCCTTACCTTTATCATACCAAAATCCAATTAGCAAATAAGAACTAATGCCAACACCCTCCCAGCCAACAAATAGCATCAAATAATTGTCCGCAGTTACAAGAATAAGCATCATAAAAACAAACAAATTCAAATAAATGAAAAATCTTCTAAACCTATTATCACCATGCATATAACCTATTGCATATATATGTATTAGGGTACCCACGCCTGTAACTAACACTATCATCGTGATTGATAATGTATCAATACGCATTTGCCAGGCAATATTTAATGTGCCGATATTTATCCAATCTGCAAGCAAAACAATATTTGGTTGAAAGTCATTAGATACTAGAGCAAAAACTTGCAAAACAGCTACTACAAAAGCACCTGCTGTAGCACAGCTAGCCAAAACACCTACTGTACGTTCATTCAATTTACGCCCAATAGTGAGATTTAACAGCAAACCTACTAATGGAAAAACTAACAACCCTGAAGCAACATTAGCCATTACTAAAACCTATCCTTTCAACATGTTCACATCATCCACATCAATTGTAGATTTTGAACGAAAAATAGAAACAATCAACGCAAGACCAACAGCAACTTCTGCTGCAGCAACAGTCATAACAAAAAACACCAATATTTGTCCATCTAATTCTCCAAATTGTCGCGCATAAGAAACAAAAACTAAATTAGCTGAATTTAGCATTAGTTCTATAGACATGAACACAATAATAGCATTGCGTCTCAACAAGACTCCTGATACGCCAATTACAAATAATATCGCAGAAAGTCCTAAATAATAAGTCGTAGGTATCATAATCTCCTTGATCTTCTAGCTCGTCTACGACGCTTCGTAACACCAGTTAAAACAACCACGCCAATCATAGCTGCTAACAGCAAAATTGACGTTACTTCAAAAGGCAATATGTATTCTTGAAACAACAATTGACCCACGGCACTTGGACTACCATAACTTGTTAAATTTTGTGATAACAATGGTCCACTATCATTCTGATTAACAACCACATAAAATGTCACAGTCAATAATAAAGCTATCAATACTATACTCATAGGTCGTTGCCAAGGTAAATCATGCCTGGATTTTTGTATTCTTTCAGCTCCTAACAACATTATCACAAACAAAAACAAAACCATAATTGCACCAGCATATACAGTAACTTGCGCCATAGCTATAAATGGTGCTCCCAATATTACATAAAACGTCGCAACAACACCAAAGTTAACAACTAGAAATAATGCTGAATAAACTGAATTATTACTCAACAACATACCTAATGCTGCGGATATAGCAATAATAGCCAAAATTGCAAACACTGCTACTTCTGATATATTAAGTCCCGTCATATCAATCTGGATTCTCCATATCAGGAATCGCTCTATCAAATGCTCCTGGCTCAACTTCCATAGGTGTAATTAAATCTTCTAACTCTGTTGTGACAAGCAATTTATCCTTAACATAAATAGCACTCTCTCGATCCAAATATGACAAAGCATATTCATGCTCAAGAACAATAGCTTCTGTTGGACATGCATCCTCACAATATCCACAAAAAATACAACGCAACATATTAATCTCATAAACAGAGGCATAACGTTCACCAGGAGAATATCTCACTTTGTCTGTATTTTCTGATGCTTCAACAAAAATAGCATCCGCTGGACAAGCAGCGGCACAAAGAGAACACCCTATACACTTCTCTAAACCATTATCATATCTTTTAAGCACATGACGACCTTTAAACCTTGGTCTTACTTCTCGCTTTTCTTCCGGATATTGAACAGTTAATCTAGGTTGAAAAATGTGCTTAAATGTTGTTGCTAAACCTTTTATTATCTCAATAACCATAACCAATTCTCATTAATTAAACAATACTATTCCAGTGGCAGTAATTACCACGTTAAACAGAGCTAATGGTAACAATATTTTCCACCCAAAAGCCATTAATTGATCATATCGCAATCTAGGCAAAGTTAAACGTATCCATATCATCAAAAACAAAAATGCCATTGTTTTTCCAGCAAAATAAAATATACCCAACCAAGGAAATTCATTTATAAACGGACCTAAATATCCACCAAAAAACAATGTCGTTGCAATAGCACTAACTGCAACCATCTTTATATATTCTCCCATAAAAAACAGTGAGAATTTCATACCAGAATATTCTGTAAAATACCCTGCTGTTAATTCTTGTTCAGCTTCTGGCATATCAAATGGTGCTCTGTTTAATTCAGCTAGTCCTGCTACCAGAAATATCATAGCACCTAAAGGTTGCCAAACAACATACCAAGTACTCGACTGCTGGGCTAACACAATTCCTTGCAAACTTAAAGTGCCTGCCAACATTACCGGACCCATAATTGATAATCCTAAAGCAATCTCATAACTTATCATCTGTGCTGACGCACGCAATCCACCAAGCAATGCATATTTGTTAGCTGATGACCACCCTGCCAAAACAATTCCGTATACAGCAATAGAAGCTATAGCTAAAATGTACAATAAACCTACATTCAAATCACTAATTCCAAGCCGAATTGTTCTCCCAAACATTTCCACATCTGGTCCCACAGGGATCACAGCCACTATCACCAGTGCTGGTATCATAGTTAATATAGGAGCTAAGAAAAACAATGTCTTATCAGCACCTGCAGGCGTAAACTCCTCTTTAAATATGAGTTTGATTCCATCTGCAGCGGGCTGCAACAAACCCCAAGGTCCAACTCGATTAGGACCTCTACGTACCTGCATAAGAGCAGCGATTTTACGCTCAGCAAAAGTTAAATACGCAAATGCGGTAAGCAACACAAATGCTACCAGTACACTTTTTATTAATGCCTCAATTATTATTGATAACATACTCGTTTATTAATCGCATTTTTTTATATTAATTGGAACAATATGTTTATTCATTATAATACCCATACTACGTGGTATAAGTACAAAACCACTTGGAATATTGTCACTTACATTAACGATACAACTACTTTCTATGCTACCAACTACTACTGACACTTGATCACCATCAACAATATCAAGCCTGCCCGCATCAACTTTGCTCAATTTAACATAAGGTTCTGGCACCCTGGAGTGCATAATTTCTGATCGATAAAACAGACTGCCTCTGTCATAAGATAAAGTAATAGGAACACCTAACAAATCACCAGAAGTCCAACCTAATGGATTGACTGTACTAAACTCAATATCATCGCCAAGTTCCGCTAATGTTTTTGTTTGCACTCCTATGCCAACCGTATTTTCAAAACCTGTTCCTCCATAATAGCTATCCTGACCACCTATATCAGGCCACTGTTTAGTGAATTCAGACAAACTTTTATAGTTAATATCTTGATAAGATAGTATCTTCTCAGAGATTTTATCCATAATCACAGAAGGTCCTATATCAACTTCACAGATACCAAGTAAATTACCTATTTTTTGAAAAATTTCCCAATCAGGAAGAACATTCTTGGTACAAGGCAGTGCCGGGTAAAACCGCTGTACTCTACGGTCACCACTTGTATAACTACCTTCTCTTTCAGCAAAAGATTGAACAGGTAAAACTACATCTGCATTCATTGCCGTTTCTGTTTGAAATAATTCATTAACAACCACAAAAACATCTTTAGGTAAATTTTCTCCATCATCGACAGGATCTGCTCCTGCAATAAATATTAAATCTGACTTGGACAAAAACTCCTCAGTTCCAACACCTGATGGCTTCACCCCCATATCCCAAGCACCTTGAGTATTACAATTTGGCCAAACTGGAATTAAACCATTGTTCTTTTTACCAATACTGCCTTTTGCAATCAACATATTAGCACAGGCTTGAGCTAATGCATTAGATGATTCATACTGAAGACCTTCACCACCATAAAATACTATCAAATTTTTTGCCTGAGCAATAATATTTGCAGCATCAACTAAATCTGTATTGTCGTTTGCTGCAATATCTTCAATTAATCCTTGCTTGCCATTTGTAATATAATGAGTAAGAGCCAGAACAGTTCGAACTTCATCTCCATAACGATAACGAATAGTTGCCTTTGCCATGTCATCTGCTTTCGTAGGACGTGCATTAGCAACTATCACAGAAGCCTTACTCTTATTAATAGAAGCTCCTAATTTAGTAGCTGATTGTCGAATCTTAAACCACCACATTGGTGCCTCTTCAGCCAAATCACTAGCAATTACTAAAACAGCAGTGTCTTCAGATAATTTAGCTAGATCAGTATTAGTTCCAACTCCAACCTGATTTACTATATCACCACCACCCAATAACCCTGGCCATTGAAATAATCTTCCCCCACTACCTTCAACCAAACTGCTAAATGAGAATAAATCTTCATTAGTCAATCTTTCACCAGCTAATCCCACAATTGATCCTTTTGCTTGTTTCACATTATTAGCAACAACAGTTAATGCATGCTCCCATGTGGTTTCCACAAGCTCACCATGTTTACGAATTAAAGGATGATCTAAACGGTCCTTACTACTAACATAATGATGGCCAAATCTTGCTTTATCACAAATCCAAATTTCGTTAACTTGTTCGTTTTGTCTGGGCATAATACGCTTGATCTGCCATTCTCCATCCACACCACTACGTCTTGTACTAATATGTATATTGCATCCTACCGCACAATTTGTACACAAGGAAGGAGTATTTGTTAGTTCCCACGGACGTGCACCAAAACGAAAATCAGCAGTAGTAAGAGCACCAACAGGACAAATATCAGTTGTATTACCAGAGAAATGACTATCAAATCCTGGATCAGAATAAGTCACAATCTGCAAAGCTCTTCCTCGTTGTTCAAATCCAATAACAGCATCACCAACTAATTCCTCTTGAAACCGAGTACATCTAGCACACTGAATACAACGCTCACGATCAAGATAAATTAAATCTCCTAAAGGTACATGTTTAGCAATATTCATTTTTTCTTCCAACAGAAAACGTGATTCACTAGAACCATGTCTCATTGTTAGATTTTGTAGTGGACACTCACCACCTTTGTCACATACAGGACAATCTAGCGGATGTGAAGTAAGCAAGAACTCTACTACATCCTTACGAGCTCTACTAACTTGATCAGTTACAGTACGTACACACATTCCTTCAGATACAACCATAGTGCATGCTGTTTGCAAATTTGGCATCCAATTAATTGTTGGTTTGCTATTCTTATCTAAGACAACCTCTCCCGAATCATTGTCACGTAAAGGAGTACCTACTTCTACTAAACACATACGACACATCCCAACTGGATCAAGTTTGGGATGATAACAGAACACTGGTATGTCATTTCCTATCTGTTTAGCAGCATCAACAACTAATGTTCCAGAAGGTACACTTACTTGATTGTCATCGATATTTAAAATAACATTCTTATCCATAAATATTTATCACTATATATTCACATCTTGTATGCTCTGATTACCATTAGACAAATGGAAGTCAAAATCTTCTCTAAACAATTCTAGACCTGATACAACAGCACTTGTTGAAAAATCACCTAATGGACACAAGCATTTACCCGTAACTTGATTAGCAACCTCTTCTAATAACTTAATATCCTTAGTTTCAGCAACATTACTATTTATACGTCCAAGCAAATGCGACATCCAGTAAGTTCCCTCACGACATGGAGTACACTTACCACATGATTCATGTTTAAAAAACTTCATCGTCTTATTCACAGCCCAACTAATATCTACAGTATCATCCAACAAAATAATAGATGCTGAACCAAGTTGAGAACCAATATTTGGTACATCCTCATAAGTCAAAGGAGTATCAAGAACTTCATCATTCGCAGGCAGAATAGGAGCAGAAGCTCCTGATGGCATTATAGCCTTTAAGTTTCTATCTCCTTTTATACCTCCTGCCAAATCATAAATCAACTCTCTAAATGTGATCCCTAATTCAGTCTCATAATTACCAGGATGCTTTGCATGTCCTGACAAACACATAATCTTAGGACCACAACTTTTTTCGGTACCAATAGATTTGTACCAATCAGGTCCACGAGACATAATTAATGGAACATTGGTTAATGTCTCAGTATTGTTAACAACTGTAGGAGATTGATATAAACCACGATCAGCAGGAAAAGGTGGCTTAAGACGAGGTTGTCCCAATTTGCCTTCAATAGACTCTAGTAATGCTGATTCTTCCCCACAAATATAAGCGCCTGCTCCAAGATGATGATACACCTGCAAAGAATAATCTGTATTGAATATTTGGGTTCCTAAGAACCCATAATCATTCAGCTGATGCACTTTCTCTTCTAATTTATGAGTAAGTTCCCAAAATTCTCCCCTACAATAATTGTAAGCTACTTCGGATTGCGCAGCATAAGCACAAATCATTAGACCTTCTAAAAATTGAAATGGATTATGTTCCAAAATCTCTCTATCTTTAAATGTGCCTGGTTCAGATTCATCTGAATTTGCCACAACATAACGAGGAAATCTGTTCGAAAGAAATGACCACTTCAATCCAGTTGGGAATCCTGCACCTCCACGGCCACGAAGACCGGAAGCTTTAATTATTTCAACAACGCTTTCAGGAGTCATTGTAGTAACAATATTCTTGTATGCTTCAAACCCACCTAAAGCTAAATAAGTGTCTAAATCAGCAATATTCTCTTCACCCTGATTACGATGCCTTAACAACAGATATTCAGTCATTTATCATCCTCTTCTAAAATTTCAGGTACTTTAACTAATTGATCAATTAAAGACTGAACATCTGAAATAGTCTGATTCTCAAAATAACTAATACCCTCTGAATTGTGAATCTGAAAAACTGGTGCCTTATCACATGCAGCTAAACACATAACAGCTTCCACAGTAAATTCACTATCTTCTGTAGTTTCACCAATTTTTACCCCTAAAGTATCACAAACTTGATTAGCAAAATCATCTGATCCTCGCAAAGCGCATGGTAAATCGGTACAAATTTGTATTCGATTTCTACCACCAGATTGTAAATAATATAAAGTATAAAAACCGACTATTGATGCAACTTGTGTTGTGGAAACACCCAAAATATTAGCGATTTCATCCATAATCACATCTGTTATCTGTAAACCTTCCCTTTGCGCCAAAAACAATAGTGGCATAACAGCCGAACGCTTTTGATCATCTGGATAACGATCCAATATTACCTGTATTTGATCACCATATTTAGTGACCAAAATATTATCTTCCTTTGACATAGTCACCGATCCACATCCCCAAGCACAATATCTATAGATCCAATCATTGCCACCAAATCAGCAACCAAATAACCTTTTGACATAAATGACAACGATTGCAAATTATGAAATGACGGTGTACGAAAATGAACTCTAGCCGGTTTTGGACTACCATCACCTACTAAACAACATCCTAATTCACCCCTTGGAGATTCAGTAGCCACATACACCTCTCCCTTAGGAGCTGAAAAGCCCTCTGTCCAATATTTAAAATGATGAATCACCGCCTCCATACTTGTACCCAGTTCTGACCTCTCAGGAGGACTAAATTTTCTATCTTCAGTCATCACAGGACCATCCTCCAGTCTATCAAGTGCCTGACGAATAATCCGCATAGACTCATGAAACTCACGCATGCGAACCCTATAACGTGCATAAACATCACAACCGTCTTCTAAGGGTACATCAAAATCATATTCATCATAACCACAATAAGGAATAGCCCTACGAACATCATAATTTATCCCTGAACCGCGCAAAGAAGATCCTGTCATACCTCTCTCCAACGCATCCGCTGGATCAATAATTCCAATATCTATTGTACGTCGCATAAACAAAGGGTTGCGCGTCAACAATGTCTCATAATCTGCTAATTTATCGGGCAAATAATCTAAGAATTTTTCAACTGCAGGCACAAATTCATTAGGAACATCCCGCCAGACACCTCCAGGACGGATGTATGACGTCATCATTCGTTGTCCACCAATCATCTCAAAAATGTCCAACAATTTTTCCCTATCTCTAAAGCAATAGATAAGCACACTACTAGCATTTAGATCCATAGCTGAGGTACCTAACCAAACTAAATGAGATGCTATCCTTTGTAATTCCGCACAAATTATTCTCAAGATATTTGCCCTAGGTGGAATCTCGATTTCACAAAGCTTTTCTATTGCCAAACAATATGCCAAATTATTCCCCAAATTATTTAAATAATCCATACGATCCGTCATCACTAAAGCCTTCAAATAAGTTTTTGCTTCCATATTTTTCTCAATACCGGTATGCAAAAAACCTATGTCCGGAACACAACTTACCACTTCTTCACCATCTAACTCCAAGATCAACCTCAATACACCATGAGTGCTAGGATGTTGAGGACCTAAATTCAACACCATAGTGTCACCAGATGTAGCTCTATCACTAAACAAATGTTTTAGTTCGTCTAATGTAGTTTCAATTTCACGCACCTGATTCATGATTTACTCCTCAGCATAATCCTTCTTTTCATCTATCTCCTTCCAATTAAATGAAAACTGCACTTCCTCATAACCTAATGGATAATCCTTACGCAATGGATGACCATCCCAATCAGCAGGCATCAAAATACGTCTAAGATCAGGATGCCCTACAAATGATATACCCATCAAATCAAAGGCTTCTCTTTCAGGCCATTCAGCAGACTTCCAACATTCAGTTACACTATCAACCTCTGGGTTTTCATCACTCAAGTTAATACAAATTCTAAATCGCGCATTCTTATCTAACGCATGTAAAATATAAGATAAAGAAAAACGGGGTTCTTCTGGATAACAATCTTTAGAGACAATATCAACCAATAAATTATAATCAAGTTGAGAGTCATACCTTAATGTCTTACATACTTGAAGTAACCCTTTAGATTCTAATATAATAGTAGTCTCACCCCGAAATACATCAATACTACTAATTACATCAGCATGCATGTCTTTTAGAGTATCTATTGTAAATGTAAGATGATTGTTCACTATATTATGTCCAATGTGTAATACTCTCTGTACGCACCTTTTCATGTAACTTCATAATTCCATCTATAAGTGCTTCTGGTCGTGGTGGACATCCAGCCACATAAACATCCACTGGCACCACCTCATCAACACCTTGTACTAATGCATAATTGTTGAAAACACCACTACATGATGCACAATCACCCATGGCAATTACCCATTTTGGATCAGGCATTTGATCATATAAACGACGTAATACAGGAGCCATTTTTCTAGTAACACGACCAGCGACAATCATTAAATCGCTTTGTCGAGGTGACGCACGCATTAATTCCATACCAAACCGACTTACATCATAATTAGCTGCTTGAGTAGCTATCATTTCCATTGCACAACAAGCCAAACCAAATAACATAGGCCACATTGCACCTGTCCTACCCCAATTCACAACAGACTCTAATGTAGTCGTAACAACTCCTAAATTTCCCAATTTGTTTTCAGCACCCATAATAATATTCCTAAAAATTAACTTGATCGAAAATCACACACCTTATTCCCACTCCAGTGCACCTTTTTTCCAAACATAAACATATCCAACTAACAAAATAAACACAAACACCAGCATCTCTATAAGTCCGAAAACACCTAGTTGTTTCAACACAACAGCCCAAGGCAACAGAAAAATCACTTCTATATCAAACAATACAAATAATACGGCAATAAGATAAAACCTAACAGGCATACGACGTACCGCTGATCCTATAGGAGTCATACCTGACTCGTATGGTATTGACTTTGCTTCTGTCTGCCTACGAGGACCTAAAATTTGACCCAAAACAACCATTGCCACTGCTAAACCAGTAGCAACCAACAACAACACAAGTATAGGTAAGTAATCACTCAATAAATCTTGTAAAGGCATAATTAACCTTAGTATTTAATTGCATAACTATTTGTGACAAATGTCACAAATAGTTTATCATACGTAATTAAACCAGTCAATCTTTCATTATTACTGCTCAGATAATATCAAAGGATCTGAATAATTACGCAATAATTTCTGTAGGCCACGCATAGCCTGAGTATATTTTATAATAATGCCTTGATAATTTTTAGCTTGATGCAAATCCTTTTGATCTTTAGCAACACTTTCCAAATGTTGTAAATCAGTTAACCATATCCTAAGATTTCTAGCACGTAACCTAATAGCCGCATGAACAAAATCTTTGATTCTCCTCTCATCAAGAAAAATCCATTCTTGTCCAATATCATACAAACGCTGCAATTGTTCTTTCATTTCCAAGCAAGTTTGATTCTTTATATAAATTTCTGGTTCAACATCTGCTTGACTCACACTTTTTTTAACAATTTCAAATATTCTCTGATAATCTGGTACATCAAAATCTCGTGCTGATAAAATGTCTGCATCCACCTCTCTGAAGGCACGATCAATCTTTGACAACACTTGCGGCATCTTTATTAATGAGGCTAATACATACTGTTCTAACTCATCATACATATTGTTATTTGTAACATTGTCATTATGCAAACTATCCTTGTTACTACTATTGGGTTTATACAAACCAATTTTATTAAATTGTATTACCCTTTCATCAACCTTAAGAATTCTAGCCAACTTTTGTTTATAGTCAGCCCTTTCAGTTGGATGACTCACATCAGAAATAATTGGAACAACATCATCAATAATCTCGGCTTTGACTTTTGAGTCTGACAAATTCCGTCCTGTAGTAAAAACGTCTATCACATAATCTACTATTGGCTGTGCTCCATCAACTAACTCACTCCAACTATCAGAATCCAATTCTATAAGTTCATCTGGATCCATTTCATTAGGTAATGTTACTACCCTAATATCTAATTCAAGATGACCTTCATCGCGTAACAAACCCCGCGGATCAAAAACAGGATTTGACTCCCGATCTAAATTCTGCCTAGCAACTGACAAGCTTCTAAGAGTAGCACGATCTCCAGCAACGTCAGGATCAAGGGCTAACACCACTCTAGGCGCATATCGTTTTACTAATCTCAACTGCTTCTCAGTTAATGCAGTTCCCATTGCAGACACAACATTTGTGAACCCAGCTTGATGAGCTGCGATAACATCCATATAACCTTCTACTAGTACAGCTGTGCGATTTTCACGTATACCCATATATGCCTTGTCAATACCATATAAGAGTGATCCTTTGTCAAAATATTTAGTTTGCGGAGAATTAATAAACTTTGGCTGGTCCGTAGAATTTACCACTCTAGCTCCAAAACCAATAGTCTGTCCTTTAGGCAAACAAATAGGTAACATAATACGATCTCGAAAACGATCGTAAACCTTACCAGTATCTTTCTTAACCAAGAGGCCTATAGTAATCAAATCTTCATCGGAATATCCTCTCTCCAAACAATAACTTCGTATATCATTCCAACTGTCATTAGCATATCCAATTTCAAACTTGACCCATATTTCCTGAGATAGTCCCCTTTGTAACAACAAAGTTCGTGCAGCTTTAGCATTATCACTCTCAATTAAATTTGTATGGTAGTAACCGGTAATATCATTCAGAAGACCATACAAGCGCTGTTGTTCTTTTTTTTCATTTTCTTGACGAGGACTACTTTTCTCCAATTCAATGCCAGCACGCAGCGCTAGATACTGTAGTGCCTCCATAAATTCCCAACCTTCCCTTTTCATCAGAAAACTAAACACATCTCCACCATCATTACAAGCACCAAAACATTTCCAACTCCCTGTATCAGGCCATACAACAAAAGCCGGTGTATTCTTGTTATCATGAAATGGACAAAATCCAGTATGAGAATTACCAGTACGTCGAAGTTTTACTGTTTCGCTAACAACTTCCACTATATCTATACGTGACTTAATTTCTTCAGTAGCTTTCATATAAAAATATTAATATAGTACTAATTACACTTAATGCCTAACATTACGAACTAAACTATACAATCTAAAAGCCATTTAATTTAGACAAATCTGCCAGACCTTCAGCTAATTGAGACACAGATCTCACCAATGCAATTCTGTTTAAACGTATATCCATATTATCATCCATAACTAAAACTTCATCAAAAAAAGAAGTCACCTCTCCCACAATACTGACAAACTTATTTAAGAATTCGTCAACATTATCACTAGGAGCAAATTTGCTGACAGAATCCCATAATTCTTGTTCATATTTAGACTCAAACAACTCTTCGTTAACTACTAAGTTATCATTGTCTTTTGGCAAAATACGAACACACCTAGCAAAAGAATCTAATATGACAGACCAATCATCACGCTCGACCCATTGGTTTAAATGTATCACTGATTGCAATGCAGACCAAGGATTTGACCCCTGAACACACAATACAGAATCCACAACGTCATGTCTAAATCCTTGTTCAATAAACATAACCCTCAGTCGCTTTTCTATAAAGACCATTGCCTGACTAATCACTTGCTCAGATTGTACAGGCTGTAAATCTTTTACTATCTCCAACAAAGTTTTTATATTAACATCTATCTTATTACCCAGAATAAGCTGAACAGTACCTATAGCCATTTTGCGCTGTCCAAATGGATCAGCAGTACCTGTAGGCTCTAAACCAACTGACATTAATCCTACTAATGAGTCCAATCTATCTGCTAGACCAACTACAGTTCCTATCATATTATCAGGCAATGAACTATCTATTTTCTTAGGCCAATAATGCTGTTCAATAGCATTGGCAACCTGATGTGATTCTCCTGAACGTAACGCATATTCACGACCAATCACACCTTGTAAAGAAGTCATCTCTATTACCATTTGAGTAGCTAAATCGAATTTGGACAAATATGCAGCCCTTGCAACAATATCGATCTGATCACTATCTAATCCCAAATGATTGCCAAAAGCAATTGCAATTTTTTCAATTCGAGTAGATTTATCCAACATAGACCCGAGTTGCTCTTCAAATATCAATTTGTCAAGATTATGTCGAAATTCATCTAAATCATACTTGCTATCTTGCTCAACAAAATATTTTGCGTCAGCAAAACGAGCACTCACCACTTTTTCATTACCTTGAACAACTATATCTGAGCTATCTATACTACTACTATGTACGCCTAAGAAGAAAGGTGTTAATGTGCCATTATTTAACAACGGAAAATAACGTTGATGTTTTTTCATCACAGCCATCAGTATTTCGTCCGGCATATCCACATACTTGCTGGAAAATTTAGCAATAAATACTTTTGGACTCTCAATCAAATTAGCCACCTCTCCAAGCAAATCTTCATCATCCAACATATCACAATCAACTGTTAATGCCAATTTTTGGCCTTGAGCTTGAATGATATTTTTTCTATCTTCCACATTGATAACTATATGATTTTTAACCATTATCGACTCATAAGATGATGCATCTTGTATTTCAATCTCATTGCTTAAAGACGATCTTAGCCCTCTTGTTTGACGACCTGCTTTGACTCCAGCAAACGAAAACGGTAAAACATCCTTATCCAACAAAGATACAATCCAACGTATTGGACGCGAAAATGTTGTGAAATTTTCGTTAGATAACCATCTCATACTCTTATTAAAATTAAGGTTGCTTATAACATCTGGTATAACCTTTACCAATATCTCTGCCACACTTAAGTCTTCAGGTGTCACAAGTGCCACAACATAATCTCCCCCATCCACATTACTGATTTCTAAATCTTCTACATCAACACCTTGACTACGGGCAAAACCTTTTGCAGCATTGGTGGGATTACCATCAGAGTCATAAGAGTGCTTTAACGCAGGTCCTCTTACTTTTTTTATGCTGTCAATTTCATCTACTAACAAACCCTTAATTTGAACAACCAACCTTCTTGGAGTACCGTCTATTTCAATGCTATTAAATGATAAATTACTATCCAACAAAAGATTGGGTACAAACTTCTCCATCTGCACAATAGCACTATCTAAATCACCCACTGGAAGTTCTTCAACACCTATTTCCAATAAGTAATCAATAGGTGATTTAGTGCTATCAGGTAATTTTAAAATTGTATGATCTGATTCTGAAGCAGAAACTTTTCTAAGTAATGGATAGTCTAAATTCTTACGTTGTTTAATGTATTCTTGCGAAATTCTCTTAACTAAAGAACGCATCTCTGAAAAAAACACAGCTCTTTCCGCAGTACCTACTGAACCTCGCGTGTCAAGAATGTTAAAGGTATGAGAACACTTTAAAGCATAATCATACGCAGGTAACACCAAACCTTCTTCCAGAGAAGACAATGCTTCCAAACTATACAAATCATACAAACTACGTAATCTATCCACAGAGGCTGATTCAAAATAATAACGACTATGCTCTTGTTCGGACTGCAGATTCATGTCTTCATAAGTCACATCCCCCGACCATCTAATGTCCCGAAAACTATCTACGTCCTGCAGTGCAATCAAAATACGCTCAAGTCCATAAGTGATTTCAACAGCTATTGATTCAAGAGTGATTCCTCCAACTTGCTGAAAATAAGTAAATTGTGTGATTTCTTGTCCATCTAACCACACTTCCCAACCTAAACCCCATGCTCCAATAGCAGGTTGTTCCCAATTGTCTTCCACAAATCTAATATCATGTTTCGACATATCAATACCTAAAACTTCAAGCTATTGCAAATATATTTCCTGAGGATTACATGGTGTTGGCTGCAAAACCACCTGATATTGATAATGTTGTTGCAACCTATTAGGATTAATTCCATAGCGACCATCATCAGGACGTATTGATGGTTCTAAATATGCTACCTTCCACGGCTCGGGACCAAGAACACGTAAAGCTGTTGCCGGATTCATTGTTCCAGCACCCACCTGACTGTTATAAGGATGCCAAATAAGACAACCATAATCAGACCAAAATTTTTCTAGTAAAATAACTGCTTCTTGAAAACTAGATGGTATCTTCATTTGTTTACCCATATATTATTTGTCTTTCAAAATCTTCTTATACATGAAATGACTTTAATTGTTACCCATAAGTCGAACTTTTTCAAGAAAACTTACTGATTTAAGCTGTCTTTCTAATTGCACAGTAAGATAATTCAAGTGAATGTTCTCTAATTCAGTTGCAATTTTTGGTCTCAGATACAAATTTTTTACTTTCTCAAAATCACTTCTCTGTAAAAATCGCATAATCTTTAATGCATCTACACTAATTTTCCTAGAATTCTTCTTATTTACCCCACATTTAGGACACAATACACCACCTGCAATTGCATCGAAATATTGATCTTCAGCTTTAATAGGCTCTTTATTATTTAAACAAAATTCTAATTCTGGACGAAAACCTACTGTATCCAATAATTTTAATTCATAGTACCTTAACAACAATGACAAGTTATCACTAAAGCTAACATATGACAGCATCTCAGCCAATAACTTGTACAAAACTTCGTTAGCTTCTTCATCAGGAGTAAATCTATCAAGCAATTCGACACAACAGCTTGCATAAGTACTCCGAACCAAATCTTCACGCAATTCTCTATAAGCATCAATAGTTTGTGCTTGGGTAATAACATACAAATTGCGCCCGATAGTCAATAACACATCTGATCTCATAAAAAGATCTAAATGTCCTGTTTTACGACTTGCTGGTTTTCTGACACCCTTCGCAATCGCCCTCAACTTACCTTTATCAGGTGTCAATAAGGTAAGAATTCTGTCGGCCTCACCGAAAATATGATGTCGAAGGACAATCGTTTCTGTCCGAATTGTCCGTATGCGCGCCATTATCCAATTATACCATTTGAAAATATTGAAGCACCTAAGACCATACACAAACTATTTTTGTTGTATGCGCCTAATCATCAAACAAATTAACTCTTTCTCAACACGCGAACCCATCGAATCTGACGATCCACAACTTTGTGAACTTCTAATACAAACCCATCAATTTCTATAATTTCCTCTAACACAGGTACTCTACCAAGCCTTTCAAATATCAATCCAGCCAAAGTGTCGGAATCACCACCATCCAAGTTTGCCTGCAATTTTCTATTAAAATCATCAATATCGATACGACCCTGAACCAAAAATTCATCATCTCCTATCTGTCTCAAAGGCACATCCTCAACTAAATCATATTCATCTTGCACTTCTCCAATGAGCTCCTCCACAAGATCTTCTAGAGTAACTACTCCTGCCATACCTCCATACTCATCTACCACAATAGCCATATGCATTCGTTGACCTTGTAACTCAGGCAGAAGAGCATCTATTTTCTTTGTTTCCGGAACAAAAAATGGTTTACGTAATACATCTCTTAAAACAGGAACTTCATTATTACTGTTGTGGGATTCCAAAAGATCCTTAGCGTAAAGCAAGCCTATTATATTATCAACTGTGTCGTCATAAACAGGAATCCTACTATAACCGCTGTGGACAACTGCAGTATACACATCAGACAATGAAGTTTTCACATCTAAAGAAAGTACATCTATACGAGGTATCATCACCTCCCTTACAAGGGTATCACTAAACTGAAACACAGAATGAATCATCTGACGCTCATCTTGTTCTATAGAACCACCTTCTTCACCAACATCAACTAGATCTTTAATCTGATCAGGCGTCACTAACATTCGTTCCCTTGCACTTATAGATACCCCTAAAGCACGAGCAACAAATTGCATAAAAGAAGTAATTGGACTAGAAACCCAAGTCAAACCTAGCATAGCTGCTGATAAACGTACAGACCATAAAGCAGGCCGATGCATCACCAAAGACCGTGCACAAAAGTCTGTAATAATCAACAATACAATTGAATAAAACAATGAAAATAGAAAAATTTCAATATAACTCATTGTCTGATTAACAGAAAACAATAACTCAAAACTATAGGCAACCAATAATATTTTTACAAAACTTTGTATAAACTGCAAAGTCACATATAAACGTTTTGAATCATCTATAACCATCCGTGCAATCTTTACTCCTGTATCAAATTTATTGTTATATTCATCTAAATCACTAGACGAAACATTGAGAAATACTGCCCTAAATACTGCTAACACAAAGTTTATCAACAATAGCAAAAATACAATGATCCAATTACTCATTGTTCACCGTCTTTGCCTTTCTTAATCGAATTAACAATTACACGTGCAGGCACACCAACTGCTAAACTATCTTTTGGTACATCCTTGGTCACTACAGAACCAGCTCCAGTTTTTGCTCTCGAACCTATTTTCAAAGGCGCAACCAGCATAGTATCACTACCAATGAAAACATCATCACCAATAACAGTACGGTGTTTCTGTTTATCCATACCAAAATTACAAGTAATACTACCAGCACCTATGTTAGTTCTTTCTCCTACTGTTGCGTCACCAATGTAAGAAAAATGACCCATTTTCACATCACGACCCAAATGAGAATTCTTGACCTCTCCAAAGTTGCCAATATGAACACCTCTGGACAAATGAGATCCAGCACGTAGATGCCCAAATGGTCCTACATCAACTTCATTTTCAAGAACCGACATCTCTATTACCGAATATTTAACCTTACAATCATCACCTATAATAGTGTCACTAATAGTTGTGTTAGGCCCTATTACACATCTGTCACCTACTTTAGTATTTCCTGTCAAATGAGTATTGGGTAAAACAATAGTATCTTTACCCAACTTAACATCAGGACTAATATAGGTGTTTTCAGGGTCTTGTAAAGTTACACCTTTTTCCATCCAATAATTATTAGTCTGTCTTCTGATAGAATTTTCTGCTTCCGCCAAATGTACTCTATTATTTATACCTATAATTTCATTGTTATCAGTCACAGTTATTACTCCTATAGTCTTACTTTGGTTATATGAACATTCAACCAAATCAGTCAAATAGTATTCTCCACTCGCAGAAGGTTTTAAAACTTTAAGTTGTTTCCATAACCAATCTGATGCAAAGCAATACACACCTACGTTAATTTCTGTGATACTAAGTTGATCTTCAGTCGCATCAACTTGTTCTACTATCGCCTGAACCTTTTGTTCATCTGATCTAACTATTTTCCCAAACCCACGATGGTTATCTGATTGAGCTGTAACTATTGACATAGGACCATTATTATTACGCTGACAATCAACTATCTTTTCAAGTAGTTCAACACTCAACAATGGCATATCTGCTGCCCAAACTAATATCAATTCTGATTGGCCCATTAAGATTTCAGAAGCTTGATTTAAAGCATGTCCTGTACCTAACTGTTGACTCTGAATAACCACTCTAACCCGATCATCTAACACTTTTTGAACTTTTTCTGCCTCAAAACCTAATACCACAACGGGTGGTTCATCAGTAATTTGTTCAGCTAAATCTAATGCATAAGTCAACATAGGTTTGTCAGCCAAAGGATGCAACACTTTCGGCATTTCAGAAACCATGCGTGTACCTTTGCCGGCAGCTAATATTACAGGCGCTAATTTTTTTGTAGACATAATCTCATTAAGTCAATATATACGGTGCTACATATTATTAATAATAGAATTATCAACATATGTCTCTTATAAGTTCACAATCGCTTGGAGGTTTTTCTTTCACAATAAACTGTAGGAGTATAAAATCAAATTTAGGCTGGGCCGCCTGGACTCGAACCAGGATCTACGGATCCAAAGTCCGCTGTGCTACCATTGCACCACGGCCCAATCGCTGACATGATATTATTGTATCACAGCATTATCCAGATAGTCCATAATATAAAATACCAAATAAATATAATAAAGCTATATCTATGACCTCTTACTAAGTCTTAATAATTCTGCCCACATATCCTTTTCTTCATCAGACAACGTTTTTGGTACTTGTAACTGTAACCGTACATATAAATCACCAAACTGCTTGGGGTTTTTTAATTTTGGTAAACCTTTTCCTTTAAGTCTAAAGGTCTGTCCACCTTGACTGCCAGACGGAACAGATAAAGACAAGTTACCAACCAATGTCGGCACTAACACTTCTCCACCCATAACAGCTACAAACACATCTACAGGCAAATTAAAATATAAATCATCATTTTTTCGCTCAAATCGTTTGTCTGGTTTCACACGCACCCTCAAATACAAATCGCCTTTACGTCCATTTTCTCTACGAGCACCTTGTCCAGCAATCCGCACACGTGTACCTGTTTTAGCACCTGGAGGTATCTGCACATTCAAAGAACGATTTCCTTTTGATAATTTGCGAGTAGTACCAGTCAATACTTCATCCAAAGAAATAGTGATTTCACGCACAATATCTTTTGTATCATTAGAATTTACACCTGATCCACGAACTTGAGCTCCAGACATACCAAATATTGTGTTAAAAAAATCAGAAAAACCGCCTTGAGACATACCCTGTCCAAACATATCTCCGTAATTAAAAGATCCATAACCAGGTTGTCCCTGAGAAGACCAATTAGACCAATCAAATCCTCCTGGTCGTCCACCTCTAGATTGATGATGATACCAACTGTCACCAAGTCGATCATACTTAGCTCTTTTGTCAGCATTACCTAAAACTTCATAGGCCTCGTTAATGGCTTTAAGTTTTTGTTCAGCTGATTTATCGTCTGGTCTTAAATCAGGATGATATTTACGAGCTAATCTACGATATGCTTTCTTGATATCCTGGCTGCTAGCAGATTTAGAAACACCTAATGTTTTGTAGTAATCTTGATATTCCACATCAATTCTCTTTTGATACGTTCAACAATAATATATTCGTGTAAACCAAATTGCAATTATATAACTTTAATTGCATTAAAAATACCAACTTCACAAATATTCCTATTCAGAAAATATTAATTCCATCCATTGTAATGTGCGAGTTTGCTTAAAACCTTTACCTCTCATTAATTGATTTATTTCACCATCAGGATGCTCTATGAACACATCCCATTTGTTAGTTGATAGCTCATTTAGTGCATAGCAAAACAATTTGTGATCTACATCAATGCCATAGTCTGAAGAAACTATCCATCTAACTTGCACAGTATTACTAGTACCTGTTAAAATATACAACCAACCTATTTTAGTATCATCATCAAATAAAATCCAACGCTTCTCTTTGTTACCTGACATTACAACACTAATGTTTCTCCACAATGATGGGCGTAATTGCTCGATTTGCAATGGTGCAGTCCATGTAATGCCTTCAGGACTATTTTGCTGTAAAAAATCATATTCAAACGCCCAATCTGAATACAAAGCTGGACGAAGTGTCATATGTGAAGCAAGAGAAGAATCCGCAAAATCAACTTTATTGCTACCTTTCCATAAATTACGAATTACAAAAGTATTAAAGCCTAGTTGTTGATATAAATTAATAGCATCTACATTCCCATCATCAACTTGCAAAATCACACGTCTAGCACCTTGATTTTTGATTCTATTCAAAGTCATATTTACAAGTTTTCGCGCTATACCTCGTCGACGATAATCTGGATGAACAGCAACATTAGCAATCAACCAATTATGCATTTGACTATCAAGAGGTTGTGCGCCTATATTACCAACAATTGTCCCAGAATCCACATAGACAGAACCATAAGCCCAAGACATACTATTCATAGAAAACCATGATATTAACCACAACAATGGTCCCGATCGACTCAAAGATCTCATTTCTCTAATAGCAGCTCTACCACTTGCATCTAATACACTTCCAAAACAAAGCTCAATTAAATTGGCAATTTCATTAAGATCATAACGTATATTTATATTTCGAACACCGTCAGGCATAATTGCAATGCAACCTCATAATTTTATTCTCAATTTTATAGAAAATTCATTACTTTTGTAGCAATAGTATCAGCAGAATGTTTTGTCAACAATTCACCTAAAAAAACATCTTTTCTGCCTGTAATGACATCCTTGTTGCTTTGTAATTCATTTAATTTATTTAAAATTTCTTCATGATTCGTAGCATAATAACCTAGTTCATTTTGCAAGACAAATTTCACATTGCCTTCTTCCTGACCAGGTACATATCCAAACAATATAAGTTCCCTGCCACAATGCAACACTTCCATAATCGTAGATGGTCCAGCTTTAGTTACTATCACATCCGCAGCTTGCATCAATTTAGATATATTATCTACAAATCCGTACAAATGGATATCAGATACAGAACCTAATTCCGACATTAATTGTTTATTTCTCCCACATACTACTGCAAACTGCATATTGTTCGTATTACTCTTTAAGATCTTTGTTAGATATCCTAATAATCCCACACCATCTGCCCCACCCATTAACAATACAGTAAATTTATTTGGATTCCATCCTAATTCTATTTGTACAGATCGTTGATCTGTAGGATTACAGAACTCATCAGATACAGGCAAACCATCTACATGAACCATCTCACTAGCTAGACCACAATCTAATGCTTTAATTTTGGCTTCTCTAGTCGGCACTATTGTCAAACTTGCTCTTCTATCAAACCACCAAGAATGTGCTGATACTAAATCAGTCACCACAGAAATAAACGGCAATCTATTCGTATCTATATTATCTAATATTGAACTTATTAACATTGGATGTGTACTAATGATAATATCACTTTCATAACTGCTAATTGTTTCACACAAAGTGTTCTGGAAAAAACATCGAATCACTCTACTTGCTACAATTGTCTGCCATTTGCCATCAGTAATTGCATATCCAACACCCCACAATCTAGGACTATTTTTTACAATAACAGGATACCAAGAAGACAAACGGTTTAAAGGATAGTTTCCAAATTCCAACAACCCATCTACTATTGCAACATTTGCTTGAGAATTTTTTCTTAACAATGCACATCTTATGGCTGTAGCTACTGAACGATGGCCTCCCCCTGTATCAGACATCAATATAGTCACATTCATCAGATACTTGTTACATCATCCACTATGTGCTTTAATTGCTTACTAAATAGTCGTCTCGAAAGAAGAACTCTACGATCACACTTAACACACTTCAATCCAATATCAGCACCTAATCTCACTATCCGCCACAAATTACCACCACATGGATGAGATTTTCGCAACCTTACATATTGATCTAAAAATAACTCTTTATCAATTTTCATAATCAAATTTGTAATAATTATAACTTAGTAATGCCTGATATAATTATCATAATGGAAAAGTATAATGACTTTAGAAAATTTGCAACCCATCTTATACGTATCACGCATAATAATATTAATTATAGCAATTAGCTTTCACGAGTTTGCTCATGCCTTTGCAGCGGACTGGCTAGGAGATCCAACTCCTCGATCTGAAGATAGACTAACTATAGACCCTCGTAAACATTTAGACACATTTGGCTCAATTATGTTTCTAATTGCAGGATTTGGATGGGGAAAACCAGTTTATACAAACCCAAGAAACTATCACATCGATTACCGAACTGGTATTGCTATCGTAGCTGCATCAGGACCATTAGCAAACTTTATTTTAGCTTACATAGCTTCTATAATTTACCAATTTGCTTCAATAAATTATGAAATTGTTGCCTATTTTTTGTCAATGTTTATCAAACTTAATCTATTATTAATGTTGTTCAACCTACTACCAATAGCACCTCTAGACGGTTATCAAATAACCATTGGTATATTGCCTCACACAATTGCGAGACCAATTGCCCAATTTCAAAATCAAGGACCAATAATTCTCATCCTGATCATAGCTGCGGGATCCATTTTCCAACTAAATTTATTTGGAATCATATTAGGGCCTCCGTACCAACTCTTAATAAATTTACTTATGAATTAGATATGAAAAATATACCTGGATCAATATTTGTATACATAATAGAATGCAATGATAATAGCTTATATACAGGATGGACAACTAACCTAGAACGACGTCTTGCCTCGCACAATGCAGGTACAGGTAGCCGCTATACTCGCATGCGCAAACCAGTAAAACTCGTTTTTGTAGAATCCCATGCTACTAAATCATCAGCAATGAAACGAGAAGCTGCTATTAAATCTTACACAAAATCTGCTAAGTTGGAGTTAATTAGTAGTCATCAAAATATTTTCATTGACAATTACTAATTATTACAGTATAAAATAGTTACAATTATATAAATAACAACATTGAAGAGGAATAGTAAGTGTTGTGCTAATGTCACAGAGATCGGGAATATGGTGAAAACCCGAACATAAGCAAACACTGAATGGACCTCAGAGTTGCTAGGTGAAAGGATATGCATGGATTCTCCTCCTTGCCGGAAATAAACACCGTACTATCTTAGTAGCCTTCGCCGGAGTAGCCACCGTTATCTAGGCAGAAAGTACTATCAAATTATAGTTTCCAAATCTCTAATTTGATAATACGTGCAATCTCATGAGGCTGGCTAGTAAACCCCCATTGTCTGATAATAGGGGGTTTTTTATTTATAAATAAAAAAACCGAATAATATAAATATATCAAAGAAATTAGAAATAATATGTTAGAAACATTCACTAAAGAAATAGTTGCTGACCTAGAAACTCCTGTATCTACCTACTTGAAACTATGTAAGAATAGTGATAATCCTAGCTTCCTTTTAGAAAGTGTAACGGGTGGAGAAAATGTAGCTCGATATTCATTTATTGGACTTGAACCCAGCCAAGCATTTGTAATCAATGGAGAAAAAATCAAAATACACACAGGGCCAAATCTCGATGAAATAAAAACAGTGCATGATGATCCAATGAAGATACTGAGACAATCACTTGCACCATACCAAATCATCAATATGACTAATTTACCTAGATTAGTTGGTGGTCTCGTTGGTTATCTCAACTATGATGCAGTCAGATTCTTTGAACCTAGCGTTGATCTACCACTACATGAATTACCTGACGGAATTTTCTTACTATGTGACACTATGATAGCATTTGACCATACTCGTGGACAAGTTGTAGCAATAACATATGCTGACAATGCATCGCCTGATCACAAAAACTTAGCAATACAACGATTAAATAAAATTGAATCGCAACTAGCTCTTCCTTTGTCATATGAATCTAAAAGCACTCATTCTGAATTAGAAACCGAACAGTCCCACAGTCAATCTGATTTTGAAAAAATGGTTTCGCATGCAAAAAAACACATAATGAATGGAGACATATTGCAAGTAGTATTATCTCAAAAATTTAAAAGAAAAACTTCTGTTCCACCATTCTCAATTTATCGTGAACTCAGACGTATCAATCCTTCGCCATATATGTTTTATTTCGATTTTGGCAAACTACATTCAGAAAATTTCCAGTTAATTGGTGCATCACCAGAAGTACACGTACGTATGGAGAATAATCGTGCAATTCTAAGACCAATAGCAGGAACAAGACCACGTGGAGATAGTAAAGAAAAAGATATAGAACTAGCTACAGAACTCTTAGCAGATGAAAAAGAAAGGGCTGAGCATGTAATGTTAATTGATCTGGCACGCAATGATTTGGGAAGAGTTTGTAATTATGGAACCGTACAAATAACAGAAATGATGAAAGTTGAACTTTATAGTCATGTTATGCACATTGTAAGTCAAGTAGAAGGTAATGTTCGTGAAAATATGGATGCATTTGATCTGTTAGCTGCAACGTTTCCAGCAGGTACAGTGAGCGGAGCACCAAAAATAAGAGCTATGCAAATAATAGCTAATCTAGAACAAAATGCTCGTGGTCCTTATGCTGGAATAGTAGGTTACATAGGCTTTGATGGATCTATGGACACATGCATCGCCCTTAGAACTCTATATGTACAAAATCAATGGATTACCGCACAAGCAGGTGCAGGAATAGTTGCAGACTCAGAACCATACAATGAATACAAAGAAACATTAGATAAATTGAAAGCCATTTTATTAGCAGTAGAACAATCTGAAAGTAAGAACAACAAATGATTATTGTAATCGATAACTATGATAGTTTCACTTACAATCTAGTACAATACTTAGGTGAAATGGGTGCAAACATCCAAGTATTTCGTAATGACAAAATATCTGTAGAAGAATTACATGAGATGTCACCTAGCCACTTGTTGATATCACCTGGACCAGGAGACCCCAGTAGTAGTGGAGTCTCAATAGATGCAATCTTACAATTAGGCAAAACGATTCCAACACTAGGTGTATGCTTAGGACATCAGGCAATAGGAGTAGCATTTGATGGCACTATAGAAAATGCACCCTCATTAATGCATGGAAAAATTTCAAAAGTACATCATAATAATAGCAATTTATTTCATAATATTCCAAACCCATTCAATGCTACTAGATATCATTCATTAGTAATTAGTGAACCTTTGCCAACATGTATAGAAGTAGAAGCACGTACTGATACCGGCATAGTAATGGGAATTAAACACACTAAATATCCTATATATGGTATTCAATTTCATCCTGAAAGCATACTAACTGAAGGCGGTAAAACATTGTTGAAAAACTTCCTAGATATCAAATCACAGACTACTAGCAGGTGATAATCATGATTATTAAAGCAATAGAAAAACTCATTAATTTCGAAAACCTATCTCAATTAGAATCAGAAAATGTTATGAATCAAATCATGTCAGGTGATTCAACACCTGCACAAATTGGTGCATATCTTATAGCTCTACGTATGAAAGGAGAAACAGTAAACGAAATTACAGGTAGTGCAAAAGCTATGCGTTCACATTCCCTTAAAGTAACTTTTGAGCATTCTAATGACAATCTCATTGACATTGTTGGAACTGGTGGAGACGGATCGAATAGTTTTAACATTTCTACTGCTACAGCATTTTTAGTAGCAGCGACAGGACGGCAAGTAGCAAAACATGGTAATCGTGCAGCAAGTAGCAAGTGTGGAAGCGCAGATGTACTAGAAGCAGCAGGTGTTGTTCTTGAACTACAACCTGATCAAGTAGCAGAATGTATAGAAAAAGTAGGCATTGGATTTATGTTCGCTCCTATTTTTCACCCAGCAATGAAGCACGCCATAATACCTCGACAAGATTTGAAACAACGCACTATTTTTAATGTGTTAGGTCCTTTAACAAATCCTGCAGGAGCCAGCCATCAATTAACAGGAGTATATGATGCTAAATTGACAGAACCAATTGCAGAAGTACTGAAAGAACTGGGATGTAAATCAGCAATGGTAATACATAGCAATGATGGTCTTGATGAACTTACTATTTCAGGTCTAAATAAAATCACACATCTGAAACCTGATGGCAATATATCTTCCTTCGACTTAGTAGCAAGTGATTTGGGACTCGAAAGCCAACCATCAGAGACAATCACAGGAGGATCAATATCAAAAAATCTCCAGATTTTGCGAGAAATTTTGTCAGGAAAATCTTCTAACCTACTCTCTAATACTGTCGTCCTCAATGCAGCTGCTGCCATGGCGACAATAGATGGGAATATAAAAAACAAAATTGATGAAGCCAGAACAGTACTTCTTAGTGGTGCTGCTTTAAACACATTAGATAAGCTTGTCACAATAAGTCAAAAATTATCATCAAACACATGACAATTTTAAACGATATTCTAACAAGAAAAAAAGAAGAAGTGCAAGGTGATCGCAAGTCTATGCCAAGAAAAGAATTAGAGAAACTAGCTCTTGCTATGCCTCCCAACATAAATTTCTTGAAAGCCATCAATGAAAGAAAAACTGAAATCCCTAATCTTATTGCTGAAATTAAGCATCGTTCTCCTAGCAAGGGGATTTTATGTCAAAACTTTAATCATATTAAGTTAGCACAAACATATGTAAAAAATGATGTGTCAGCTATTTCTGTATTAACAGATCAATATTTTTTCGGAGGTTCACTTGCACATCTTAAATCGATATATGAGTTGCAAACAGGTTTGCCTCTTTTAAGAAAAGATTTCATATATGATGAATATCAACTGTATCAAGCAAAAGTCGCAGGAGCTAGTGCTGCCTTGCTAATTGTTGCTATGCTAGATGAAGCAACTTTAGCAAATTTAATTAATGTAGCATCAGAAATTAATCTAGATGTAGTAGTAGAAATACATAATACTAAAGAATTAGAAATAGCTCTAAAAACTGAGACAAAAATTATTGGTATTAATAACAGAAACTTACATACATTTAAAACATCACTTAATACTACAAAACAACTACGACCACTAATACCAAATAATATATGTGTAATCGCCGAGAGCGGAATACACAACAATACTGACGTTAAGACACTGGCTCAATTAAACATCAATGCAATGCTAATTGGTGAAGGTATAGTCACAGCTAAAGACATTGGATCAAAAATACAATACTTCATTAATGCTCACGAACAATGAAAATTAAGATTTGTGGAATTACAAACATAGAAGACGCACAATTAGCAGTTGCACTAGGAGCAACTCACATTGGGCTCAATTTCTATCCAAAAAGCCCTCGCTATATAACTAAGCAAAAAGCATTAGATATAACAGGATCTATCCGACAACTTGCTACACCTCCTATTATAGTAGGAATATTTGTAAACAAATCCGAAAAAAGTATTCGTACCACTATCAAAGACATTGGTCTTGACCTGGCACAATTGCATGGTGATGAGCCTCACACACTAATAAAAAATTTAGGCAAATTAGCATATAAAGCATATCGTCTTGGCAAAGACAATATACCTTCTCCAATACCAAAACTATGTCTAGTGGATGCTTATGTAAAAGGTAAATATGGAGGAGGGGGAACAACAACCGACTGGGAAAAAGCTGCCTTAATTGCCAAAAAGACACATGTTTTCCTAGCAGGTGGCTTAACACCTGAAAACATATCAGAGGCTATAAAACATGTCCAACCATGGGGAGTGGATGTAGCATCAGGAGTAGAAAGTGAACCAGGTATCAAGGATCCTAATAAGATACAAAGATTTGTTGAAAATACAATTAATTCTATCCAACACTATACTGTCAATGACAATGTATAATTATAAACAATTATGAAACATATAAATAGATTACCTAAAAAATTCGGTAAATATGGAGGACAATTCGTCCCAGAAGTGCTAATGCCAGCGATTGAAGATTTAGAAACAGCATATATTAACACTCAACAAGACGAATCCTTCCAAAATGAATTGAACCAGTTGCTAACAACATATGTTGGACGTCCCACACCTTTAACTTATGCTAAACGACTCAGCAACTATTGTAATGGTGGCAAAATATATCTAAAGCGCGAAGATCTAGCTCATTCAGGTGCTCATAAAATCAATAATGCATTAGGTCAAGCTTTATTAGCAAAACGAATGGGCAAATCTAGAATAATTGCTGAAACAGGAGCTGGACAACATGGTGTTGCTACAGCAACAGCTTGTGCACTATTAGGATTAGATTGTGTCGTATACATGGGAATAGTAGACATGAAACGACAAGCACCTAATGTGGCTAGAATGCAATTATTGGGAACTGAAGTAAGAGAAGTCAAAAGTGGTTCTCAAACATTGAAAGATGCTATTAACGAAGCTATTCGCGATTGGGTTACCAATGTAAATTCAACTTACTATCTTTTAGGATCAGCTCTTGGACCTCACCCATATCCTACAATGGTACGAGATTTTCAATCCATCATTGGATTAGAAACCAAAAACCAAATACTTATGACAGAAAATACTCTTCCAGATGCTATTGTTGCATGTGTTGGAGGAGGTTCAAATGCCATAGGTATTTTTCATGAATTTGTCAATGACCCAAATGTATCTCTTATTGGAGTAGAAGCAGGTGGTCTTAATGTGGCTGATGGACAGCATGCCGCTCGATTTGCAGACGATTCTATCGGAAGACCAGGAGTATTACATGGATGCTATACATACGTAATGCAAGATCAAGATGGTCAAATAGCAATGACTCATAGTGTAAGTGCCGGACTAGATTACGCTGCAATAGGTCCTGAGCACACTTATTTAAGAGACCTTAAACGTGCCTCTTACACTCATGCATCAGATGAAGAAGCATTACATGCTTTTCAATTACTTTGTGAACAAGAAGGAATAATACCAGCATTAGAGTCATCTCATGCAGTGGCACACGCCTTAAAAATAGCACCTAATATGAGCAAAGAAGAAATCATCATAATTAATTTGTCAGGACGTGGTGACAAAGACTTAGACACTGTATTAAACAAAATAAAATTATAATAATGTCAAATCCAAACGAACAAGTATCAAAAACTTTTCAAGCAAAACATACTGCATTTATGCCGTACTTCACATTAGGATTTCCTGATTTTCAGACTTCTTTGGACATTATTCAAAGTTGCGCAGAAGCTGGTGCAGACTTAATTGAATTAGGTATGCCATTTTCAGACCCTTTAGCTGATGGACCTACAATTCAAAACAGCACACAAATTGCTCTCAAAAATGGTATGTCTATACAAAAATGTATTGAAGCGGTAAAAATATTGCGTAAAAGAGGAGTGACAATACCATTAATGATGATGGGTTACTATAATCCTATACTATCATATGGAGAAGAAATATTTGTTAATCAAGCAGCTGACTCTGGTGCTAATGGGTTTATTATTCCTGATTTACCACCAGAAGAAGGAGAATTGTTCGAACAATATTGCAAAAATCGAAAGTTGTCTTTATCATATTTAGTAGCACCAACAAGTACAGAAGCACGTATAAAGCTTGTATCTAAGAAAACAAGTGGTTTCGTATATTTAGTTTCATTAACAGGAGTAACTGGAGCACGTACTAAAATGTCCAATAATTTGCAACCTTTTGTAACATTAGTACGTCAACATATTAAACAACCATTGGCACTTGGGTTTGGTATAAGCACTACTTCACAAGCTCAAGAAGCTGGCAATTTAGTGGATGGAGTCATTGTCGGAAGCAAACTGATAAACATTGCCGAAGAATCTGACAATCCTCCTCAAGCATGTGGAAAGTTTGTTAATAAAATGGTTGAAGCATTACAACAAAACAACTAGCACTACTCACATTAATCTGAAATCATATTCAGATAACATTATCTCCACACATTAATGTGCAGACAAATCAACATCAATTTCTGTAGTTAATTCTGTAAAAACATCTGTACCAATTATGCCATCATGACGCAATATACGTAAAGTGTCCCTTTTAACCTGTAAAATCTCCTTACGTACAATTTCTAACTCATCGTCACGAATATCAGGCAACATGATAAGAGCTTCTTCTACATCACCAGAAAACTTTTTAATCTCTACTTGCACCTCTGATACCAATACCTCATAAATTTGTTTAGTAACCAAACCTTCTGCATACTGCAACTGCAAAAACTCTTCCGATGATTTAGCAGCAGCTAGTCTAGCACGTCTTCTTTCATATTCAATTAGATTCTTATTGCCTTTCAACAACCCTAATTTTCTAAGCAATAGAGGGAGGGTAGTCGCCTGCACACCAAGTGTAAACAACACAACACCAAATGTCATCACTAAAACCTCATCGTATCCAACAAAATTCTCAGGCAAAGCCAAGACCAAAGCCAAAGCAATACCACCTCGCAAACCACCCCAAACTAATACTGCTTGCCAAGATAATGGCGTCTTATTAGGTGCAAACCTATTGATAATTGGACTTAGGCCAAATACAGTTATAATACGTGCAACCAATGTCATAATAACAGCAATTCCTATGAGTACACTGCTGTCAAATATCTTCTCTAAATTTACTTGCAAACCTATTAGTAAAAAAACAAATGTGTTTGCAATAAAAACCACAAACTCCCATATGTGTAACAGAACATTTCTGGTAGTATGGCTCATACCATAGCGTCTACCACTATTACCTATTAATAATCCAGCGACTAAAACAGCTAATACACCACTAGCATGAAGTTGTTCTGCAACCAAATAAGAACCATATGCCACTACAGCACTTAACACAGTCTCGACAAGATAGTCATCAATTTGTCTAATTAATTTATATGCAATGTAGCCCGAAACAAAACCTACTAACAAACCTAGTCCAGACACACGCAAGAATTCTATTACTCCATTTGCAAAACTAAAATTACTAGGATCTATCGCAAATTCCAACAATAAAGAAAAAACTACTATTGCAGTAGCATCATTAAGAAGACTCTCTCCTTCAGTAAGTAATCCAAGACGTTTTGGTAAACCCAATTCTCTAAAAATAGCTGTAACTGCAACAGGGTCAGTAGCAGCTATTAATGCACCAAACACTAACATAGTGGATAGAGGTAAACCAGTTATGACAGCTAACAACCAACCCACCAAAATAGTCGTAACTAAAACACCAGGAACTGCAAACATCAACATAGAAAATAGATTGTCTCTAAATTCAGAAAACTCAATATGTAGTGCTGCTTCAAATACTAGAGGTGGCAATAATAGTAATAAGATTAACTCCCTAGCTACATGTGGAGCAAGTTCTGGTTTGTTGGGCAATAACAGAGTAATCAATACTCCCACTAGGACAAGTCCTACTGTATAGGGAAAATTCACACGTTTAGTAAACCATGATACGAATGCAGCAATCAACAACAAAACAGTAATCATAAGTTCAGTATTTATTAATCCCATTTGCATATCCATAAATTATATAAGAGTTTATATTAACTTAAATCATGTAGTCAACTTAGATTCACTATCAGGAAAGCACTGTCTCTCTAAGCATAGAAGCAACGAGAGTACTACGGCGTTTCACAATTAATACTGGACAATGTGCGCTGTCTGCAATCTGTTGAGGCACATTTCCCACAAGAATATTACGAAATAGACTCTCCCGAGTCGCTCCAATTACAATCATATCACAACCCTGAGAAGCTTCCAAAATGCCTTGAGCAGGTGTCTCTGACGTGACAATACATTCCTCAATTGATTGATACTTATGACCTTCAAGAGCCCTCCTAAAAGCATTTTGGCCACGTGCTTTAACATCTTTAGAATTATTATTAGCAGATACATGTAATAACCTAACTATAGTTAACTCACTTGTATTGCGAGCAAGAGCAATAGACAAGTTAACAGCTAATCTACTATTAGGTCCACCTGCTACTGGGACCAAAATTGTTTTTAGTTGATCATAAGGACGATGACGCAAAATTGCTATATCCGTTGGAGGATTAGAAATCACACGATCAATTACAGAACCAAATAGTTGATCACGCGAACCTGTAGAACCCGGCCAACCAAATAATGCTACATCACTTTTGTTCTCATGTACAGTCTTCAAGATTGCGTCAGATATAGACCGACCTAATCTAATCATAGAATGAACGGGTACATCAAGTACCCTGGCTTGCTCAATCACCTTGTCTATGTAAGGTCGACGTTCCCGCAAAAATAAACGACCATCATTCAATTGTAATTGCCGAGGAACTTTAACAACATGCAAAGCCAACACTTCACCATTGTGTTCCTTAGCTAGTATGCTACCCAACCTACCTAATATATGCGCTTGATCCAGGTCAGATACCGGCAACAAAACAGAATAATCTACTGAAGTAAGCGCTTCTTCATGCAAAACATCATTAGGTCTTTCTTCTTCTTCTTTCTTGCTAAAATATCCCCAATATAGTAGAAGTCCAACACCTATCCAACCAACACTTAATAATCCAACCTGACCTAATTTAAATGCTAAGAATATAGCCATGGCTAAATTACTAATAATACCAATCACAGGCGTCCATGGATACAAAGGAACCTTAAATCCTCTTTCCAAATTAGGTCGACGATGACGTAAAGTCATAACCGCAATGTTCACCTGAGTAAATAGTAGTAAAAACATAACATTTGCAGCTGCTGCCACCTGATCTATAGGTAAAGTAAATCCCATTACTACAACTAATATGCAGGACAAAAATATTGCCCAATATGGCGTATGCATACGTGGGTGAATAAAGGCAAAAGAAGATGGTAGGTTCCGCTCTCTACCCATTGCAAAAGATACTCTTGATGATGAGTAAATGGTAGCATTCAACGCAGACATTGTTGAAGCAAGTCCACTAATTAAAATTAGCATTCCTCCCATTGGAATAAATTGTTCTGCAGCTCGTACTATAGCAACCTCTTTAGCTTGTGCAAGATATTGCCATACTTCCAATCCAGGAGGTGGGGTAACAGCACCAATGACCACAAACCCTATCAATATATAAATAATCACCACTGCACCTATCGAATAGAATATAGCACGCGGAATATTATGAGCTGGGTTTTTTACCTCCTCACCACTTTGAGCAATTATTTCATAACCCTCAAATGCAATAAACGTCATACCCATAGCTACAAACACGCCGCCAATACCATTAGGCAACATTCCAGCTGAAAAATTGTCAGTCCAGTTTGGATTATTAAACATAGCATAAAGCCCAAAACCAATAAATACAGAAAGAATTACTACTTTTGCAATTGTTACTATACTACCTGCTAATCCCGCTTCGCTTGCACCAAGTGAATTTACATAAGCAAAGAGCGCAACAACTACAACCATAAACAGTAATGAAAGTTGATGTTCTGACAAAGGAAGAGGAACTCCTGTTATGATCCAAACTTCAGTAGCTAATCTACCAAATCCTAATCCATACAAAGCACATGCCACTATATATGCAAACCAATTCATCCATCCAGCTAAAAATCCTTGTGTACCTCCCAAACCTTCCTTGACCCACAGAAATCCTCCACCAGCCGCAGGAATGGAAGAACCTAGCTCAGCATATGATAAAGCTGTAAATGTAGTTACAAGACCATTCAACATAAACGCCACTGGTAAAGAAGGTCCTGCATATCCAGCCGCTATACCAATTAGAACAAAAATACCAGCTCCAATCATGGCTCCAATGCCAATCATTGTTATATCCATCAAACCTAATGTACGACTCAGAGTTATTTCTTGAGAATTAGAATTGTCCTTCATACAATGTTCTCCTATTCTATATAGAGCCAATAAACTATGTGAACTAATCCTAGGAAGCTATTAATAGTAACACAAATAATTATTATAAGTACGTTTAATATACTGTATTATTATGACAATTGTACTCTATGTTGTTCAGCTAATATACTTAACGTACGATCTATTTCTTGACTACAAGTATTGTCGGACCAACCTAAACATTCTCCAACAATTTGACACAATTCGACAATCAAATTTGTAGTTAATTCTCCCATCATTGCCATCATTGTTCGCCTTAATATCAAATCATCTAAACGCACAACACTTTCAAATTTTGTTATATAAGCAATTTCAGCATAAGTATAATCATTGTGAAATTCTAAACTCTTGTCGGGCCAACGACCATTATTAGTCAAAAATACTGCTATATCTACAATTTTAGTTCCGTAACGTTTATATAAAACACGAGATCGCACCTCATCCAAACCAAAATCCTGTTGAACTTTAGCAAGAAAACTTCTTTCTTCATTTGAACCAATTGGATAATCCTTACCGCCTCCAATACACAATGATTCCGTGTTAAAAAGTCTTTTCATACAAATAGATTCTAAGACATGGTCAGTAACCTTTGCAGCAAATGATCTAAATGTAGTCCATTTACCACCTGCTAATGTAATTATTGGAAACTTAAGATTCACAGAAGAAGTCGATATATGTAAACTATGATCACGAGTCCACTTACTAGTATCTTCTGATTCACTATGTAGCAAAGGTCTAACACCAGAAAAAGTAAAAACAATATGAGAATCAGTTACACATATTGTTGGAAAAATCTTATTGATCATTGCAATAAAGTATCTTATTTCTTCATCCGTACAAAAAACACTACTATAGTCATCACAAATTAAATCTGATGTTCCAACCAATATCTTGTCCAAAAATGGACATATTAATACTATTCGACCGTCATCATTTTCAAAGAAAATTTCATGATCATCTATAGCGTCTCTAAGTTCGTTATGATCGATCACAATATGTGATCCTTTGCTACCTCTGACAAATTTACTGTTATATTCCATAGCCCGATTAACCTCATCAATCCACGGTCCTGCTGCATTTACAACTAAAGTGGGTTTGATTACATGGATTTCATTCGTCAATTCATCTTGTAAAAAAACATTTTCATCAGATGCACCGCAAACTGACATGTAGTTTATTGCATGAGATTTTTCGTCATTGCTGATAGTATCGCAGATCATTTCAAAACAGACCCTCTCAGGGGTAATAATAAAAGCATCATAATAAGTAGCTGTACAAATTATTTTCGGATTCAACAAAGGAAATTGACTCAATGATTCTTTTCTAGACATAAAAAAGTGTCGCGACATAATAGCAGTATGACGAGCCATAAAATCATAAATCATCAAACCTATCTTGATCAGAAGTGCCCCTCTTTCATTATGGTTGCCTATTTTAATACCGAAAAATCGAAGCGCAGCATTAAATAAGCCTGTAAAGCGCTTAAATATCGGAATTGTAGTAGGTAATGGAACTACATAATGAGGTGCAGTTTTAAGCAAACGATTCCTTTCTTCTAGTGCCTCACGTACTAACCTAAAATCACCATATTCCAAATATCGTAATCCTCCATGTGCCATATGTGAGGTAGACGAACTAGTTCCGGATGAAAAATCAGACTTATCCACCAATAAAACATCAATCCCTTGCAAACTTAAATCACGAAATATTGCCGCACCATTAATACCACCACCTACAACTAAAACTGACACTGTAGATGTATCACGAAGCATTTGAATATTCTTATTTCTATAACTATTATTGCAAATGACTTAACACCTTTCTGATGTACATCATCCTAACTAATTATTTTATTGTTATCTCTTAAGTTCTGTAGCAATCAAATTATCCCAATTTACCCGTAACTCATCAGACTCAACAGATCTTGCATATACACCAAACTCCCCTGCGGAAAGCTCTCCTAGCCCAGTCCATATATATTCATGCACTAATGCACCATTCACATACAAACTAAAACTATCTCCATTAACAAGGACCCCTAAACGATAAACACCATCTCCACTAGTAATAACATCTGAAACAGCTATTCTCAAATCATTATATATTCCATTGACTTTATTGATTAATCGATAATTACCTTCACATGTTATTGTGGCTGCAAAATATTCATCTATCTCTAGACTTGCTTTAAAAAGCAGACCATAATAATCCTTACCTATACAAGCATCCACTATAACATCTCCTTCATAATAAAAATTACGCTCAAATAAATTGAGATCTGGAGCTGAAGAATAAAACTGTTTATTCCGATCTTTAGTGATAAGCTTAAACATCCCATCTTCAATACCTGAGTACCAGTTTTCTGTTTCATTCCATCCCCAACTATCAAACGACAATGGATAGAACCTCTCCTCCCACATAACCTCTAAAGGTTCTAGTAACTACAAATCTAGATTAAATACACTGTCAGGGATTGATATTGTTGGAACCATGGTAGGAGTAACTGTATTTGTAGGCATGGGTGTAACTGTAGAAGTTTCAATTTTAGTCACCAATGTAACCACTTGTGTTTCGGCTAAATTAAATTCTTCTGTAGAATTAAACATATCATCAGCATCACTATTTTCCCCTTCATCAACTATAACCTCAACTGGCTCAGGAGTAACAACGTCAACTTCCATTTCAGTTGTAGACACCAACACGTCACCGACAGTGATAGTCTCAAATACTGCATCAGAGACGTCAGTAGCTATGTTAGGTGTTGAAACATCTAATGTCGATTCAACTATTTCACCAAATATATTTTCAACATCAGAGCGCATTGATGTAAACATATCAATCACATATGATGCACCAACATTAATAGGCCCTAAAAAACCAACTGTCTGAAAAACACCCAGTATCAATCCTGCTAATACAACAGCAATTACAAATCTCAGAGGTCTTCTTCGTCTATATGGCTTTATTGAAATATCGACAGGTTGCCAGTTATACCTAGATCTCGTATCAAACACTTTCGCTGGCTCAGAAAATTCACTGTTGATTTCATCGCTACTATCAATCATGGATTCCCTATCGACAATTGGTGGTCCTATAAGCTCTCGAATAGTTTCTACCTCAACCGAGCTGTTTGCATCTACTGGATGTGAAGATACCAAATCCAAATCATCCTCTTCATCAAACTCTGGCATTACTGGAATCTCATTGAGTTCGTGCTGTGTATCGTTTTGCAGCTTTTTATATGTTGTCGATGTCTCTTCAGAAAAAGTATCTTCAATCTTTTTAGAAACTTTTAAGTACTTTCTAAGTCCTTGGTACACCTTGTTTCCTACTCCATTGATACGTTGTAGATCACCCAAGTTACTATATGGTCTACCACTAACAATCGTATCTGCTAAAACTTGTCCAATACCCGGTACGGCTTGCAGTTGTTCGATAGAAGCTTTGTTTATATCTAACTTACCAAGTCTCTCTCTAGATACATCTTTTTGTACAGCATCTACACCTAAGTTTGAGCCAATGTCAAAACTAGATACTTTAAGATATTTTTTCAAAACAAGATACAACTTGTCACCAATGCCAGACACTGATTTAAGTTCAGCAATATGCTGGTACGGACGATTTGCAATAATTTCTTGAGCTAAGCCTGGACCAACCTGAGGCAACTTAATAAGATCATTAACTGATGTAGTATTTATATCAAACTTTCGTGAACTAAGATTCATATAATACCTATGCCTTAACAAAAAACCTACTTTAATATGGTAACACTAATAATGCCCAACATGTCCAACAAAACCAATGACACAATAACAAGAATTGCTGTAATCCATCCGGATATCAACAATGGAAATCTACGACGTATTTCCTGATCTAAAGCCGCTTCATAAGCAACTAATGACATTACTGGATTAGATATTTCTGGTAATGACAAGTTTGAATCAATACCAGAGTCTTGATAAACACCTTCAGTAAACCATGTATCATCATCTATTACTTCGGTTTTGCTTCTGTCTGCAAACACATCGGTCACCTCACAAAAACCTATCAATTTTTCAAATAGGTTCGTTCCTACACCATTTACACAAATTAGATCTTCAATTTTTGCAAATGGCCTCGAGGAAATTATACGTTGAGCCAATTTTGGGCCTATACCAGGTAATTGTAGCAACTCATCTAAATCACAATCATTAATATCCAGTGGAAATATATTACTTTGACCACCTGATGAACCACTATTTGAATGATGTTCCGATACGACACAACGCTGTCGAAACATGTACATCAAGTTTGAGCTTATACCCTGTATTACCGAAATTGATTCCAAATTGTCATAAGGCCTTCCAGCAACAATTCGTCGCGCAATAACTATTCCAACCCCAGGAATTGATTGCAACTCATCTAAACTACACAAATTCACATCTAATGGATGAGGTGGAACAATAATGGCTACTTCTGCAAGTCGTTCCAATGTTTTTTTACCAAAGCCTGGTAGCATACTTAACTCAGAATAATCCCAAAATGGACGAGCATCCATTAACATCTCCACCTTACGATTATCTAAAGGAGTATGTTCCTTCAAAACCAAAAAAGTCGCTGTATTCAAATCGATAGGATTATCATCCATTAACAATAATTTTAGCATAGGGACATACTTGAGTGGTCCACTACCAAAGATTTTTTTAGTACAATATTACTAATATATATATTAGACAATCAACAACATCTAACATGCAACAAAACAAATCCTTTACATTTGACGTTGAAATAGTACGCAACAAATTTCCCGCACTACAAATAACAGACAATAATATACCTAGAATATATTTAGACAATCCAGGCGGCACACAAATATGTAATTCAAGCATTAAATATATGAAAGACTATCTAATCCACAACAATGCTAATCGCGGAGGTTCTTTTGTCACTTCAATCAACACTGAAAACATTCTACTTGAAGCTCGACAAGCAATGTCTGATTTCATTAATGCAAATTCAAAAGATGAAATCATATTTGGCGCAAATATGACAAGTCTCACATTTGCTATTGCACGATCCTTAACGAATTGGATAAAAGCTGGTGATGAGATCATATTATCTAGATTAGATCATGATGCCAACATATCTCCATGGTTACAAATGGCAAAAGATACTGGAGCAACTGTAAAATGGGTAGATTTTGACCCAACAGACTGTACGTTAGATATTGACTCATTTAACACAGCCATTAATGATCATACAAAATTAATTGCAATTGGATATGCATCAAACTCTGTTGGAAGCATTAATCCAATCAAAACCATTGCGAAAATGGCACACTCAGTTGATGCATTGATATTTGTTGATGCAGTTCAATATGTTCCCCATGGTCCAACTGATGTTCAAGACTTGGATATTGACTTTCTAGTATGTAGTGCTTATAAATTTTTCGGCCCACATCAAGGCATTCTATGGGGAAAATATGAACTTCTTGAAAAACTCAAAGCATATAAAGTACGTCCAGCATCTGAAAAACCACCTGACAAGTTTGAAACAGGAACTCAAAACCATGAAAGCCAAGCTGGAATATTAGGAGCAATATCACATTTTGAATGGATTGGCGAAAAGTTTGGAAATAAATTTTCTGCAAACTTCCAGCATATGTCAGGTAGAACATTAAAACTCCATAATGGGTTACTAGCAATCCAAAAATACGAACAACAATTAAGCCATCACTTAATTAATGGATTACAAAACATACCTAATATTAGTATTAAGGGAATCACAAACACAAAACAAATATCTAGTCGAATTCCAACAATTTCATTTACCATTAAAGATCAAAACCCTCAACAAGTGGCTGCATTGTTAGGCGATCAAAATATTTTCGTTTGGGATGGACACTACTATGCGATTGAAATCATTAAACAACTAGGTATTAATAGTTCTAAAGGGATGGTTAGAGTAGGAGCAACACACTATAATACTATTAATGAATTAGACAAATTCTTAGATGTATTGTCTTCAATAAAATAACATCGCACACACAGAATACCCCGGAAGGGACTCGAACCCCTAACCTAGGCTTTAGGAGAGCCTCGCTCTTCCATTTGAGCTACCGGGGCATACAGAAGCAATCAATGTTATGACAATGAATCTATGCCATATTGGTACATTTATACAAATAACATTCAGTTTTTTAGGGTGGTTTTTATTGCGTTTGATATTTTTGTAGTCAACCATATGACTGGATCATAATATCTATCTGCAACTCGTTCCTTTAATGGAATAATTCCATTATCTGTAATGGTAATGTTTTCTGGACACACATCTGTACAACATCGCGTTATATTACAATACCCTGATCCTAACTCATCACGTATCATACCGATACGATCCTCCGTATCCAATGGATGCATTTCTAAACCAGCAGCTCGAATCATGAACCTAGGTCCAACAAATACATCTTGACGTTTATGATCTCGTAACACATGACAGACATCTTGACACAAATAACACTCTATACATTTTCTGAATTCCTGAACTCTATCAACATCCTCTTGGCTCATTATGTATCGACCATCAGATTGAGCAGGACTAGGTCTAAATGGGTTGATTTTCTTGTTCTGCTCATAATTCCATGAAACATCACATACTAGATCTTTAATTACTGGAAACGTCCTCATAGGCTGAACAGTAATAACTTCCTGATCTGAGTATGTATTCATCCGTGTCATACAAGCTAGTCTAGGCTTACCATTTACTTCCATACCACAAGAACCACATTTACCCGCCTTACAATTCCATCTCAAAGCCATATCACCAGCTTGTTCAGATTGAATACGATGCAACACATCTAATACCACCATTCCTTCGTCCACTTCCGTCCGATATGTGACAAATTCTCCACTTGAAGAATCACCTCTCCAAATCCTAAATGTATATTTAGACATGAATACCTCCCTCTAAATCATCAAGATTTGAATATGCAATTTCTGCCAAATGTTCTGGTGGAACATCTCTTGTAACTTGCTCGACTTCCATAGATCCATCTTCTGTATTTCGTACCACAATATTAATGTTTCCCCATTCTTCACGCTCACCCTCAAAATCTAATCTAGTATGAGCTCCTCTACTTTCCTCACGAATTAATGCAGATCTAGCTACTGCTTCAGCTACTATCATCATGGGACGCAGTGATAACGCCTGATTCCAACCAGGATTATATTGACTTGAACCAACAGCATATATATTATCAAGTTTTGGTTTCAATTCCTCTATTGCATCTATAGCTCTTTGCAAACCTGCTCCAGTACGCACTATGTTTACATCATTCATTATACTTTGTAATTCTTCATGTAAAACATAAGGATTCTCTCCACCTTCTCGATTCAATGGAGCCACTGCCGCATGTCGCGCTAATTCAACATCACCCGAATCAATACTCAATGGCCTCTTTAATTGACTAATATATTCCTTTGCTCCTAAACCCGATAGCCAACCAAAAACTAACAGATCACTTAATGAATTGCCTCCTAATCTGTTTGCACCATGCATACCTCCTGTACATTCTCCACATGCAAAAAGACCAGGTACTGAAGTCATCTGTGTCTCACCATCTACAGCAATACCTCCCATCATATAATGTAACGTAGGTCCTACTTCCATATGTTCTTTCGTAATATCTACTTCCGCTAGCTCCTTAAATTGATGATACATGCTTGGTAATTTTCGCTTGATGTAATCCGCATCTCTTCTACTAGCAATATCTAAATATGCACCACCATGTTCAGAACCACGACCTTCTTCAACTTCATTCAATATAGCCTTAGCAACAACATCTCGGGTTAACAACTCAGGAGGTCTGCGTGCACTTGTATCTCCATCCAACCACTTCTGAGCCTCTTCAGAAGAATCAGCCGTTTCTTCTTTAAATCTTTCAGGAGTATAATTAAACATAAACCTATCTCCATCACTATTTTGAAGAATACCACCTTCACCTCTAACACCTTCTGTAACTAATATGCCTCGAACACTTAAAGGCCAAATCATACCTGTTGGGTGAAACTGTGCAAATTCCATATCTATAAGATCAGCACCAGCCATATAAGCCATTTCCATGCCATCCCCTGTATATTCCCAAGAATTACTAGTAACTCGCCAACACTTTCCAGCTCCACCAGTCGACATTATCACTGCTTTTGTTCTAAACAAAACAAAACGACCTGTCTCACGCCAATACCCAAAAACTCCACTAATTCTTCCATCATCTTTCAATAGCCTTAAAGCTGTACATTCTTGATGTATATGTATACCTTGATGAATACCATGATCCTGCAATGTACGTATTATTTCCAATCCAGTACGATCACCAGTATGAGCCAATCTAGGATAACGATGACCTCCAAATGGACGTTGATTTATATATCCATCGGCAGTACGATCAAACACCGCTCCCCATTCTTCCAATTCCCTCACCCTATCTGCTGCATGACGGGCATGTAACTCTGCCATACGCCATTGATTTAAAAATTTGCCACCTCTCATTGTGTCACGAAAATGAACCTTCCAATTATCTCGATCATCAGTGTGACCTAAAGAAGCTGCAGCTCCACCTTCAGCCATTACTGTATGCGCCTTACCAAGTAATGATTTACATATCATACCTGTATTTAAACCTTGTGCAGAACACTCAATCGCAGCTCGCAATCCAGCACCACCAGCACCTATTACCACAACATCATGCTCAAATGTTTCAATCTCATTAATATCGATAGACATATTTTTAACTATAATTTATTTACCATGTATTAATATCATTAATTATTCCCATTGAACACATACGTACATAGAAATCACTAAATCCCACCCATATCATACTCATCCATGCACATAACATATGTCGTTGATTCAACCAGGTCACTTTCTTCCACAAACTAAACCTAATGCGAGCTCCAATACTACCTGAAAATGAATTCTTTCTGCCTCCTACCAAGTGCCTACAAGAATGACAACCGAATGTATATGTTGCTAATAACAATGGATTAATGATCAAAATTATCGATCCAACTCCAATACCAAACTCACCTGTAAACACCTTGCCTCCTTCCCACAAAGACAAAAAACCATCCCAGGATAATATTCCTATATAGACTACAGCCAAATACCAGGTAAAACGATGTAAGTTTTGAAACAAAAATAATGCTGTTTCACCTTTATATTTTTGATCACTACTAGGTCCTAACAGGATACTACTAGGCATCGCACCAACTGCACATGCAGCTGGATTAAGAAAATAAGCCCGATAATAAAATTTACGATAATAATAACAAGTCAATCGAAAAGCAAGTGGTCCTGCCAATATTAACCAAGCAGGTGATGTTGGAAAAAAGGGTGGCCAAATAGTCCTGAGCCAATCTGGCCACAAACCAAACCATGCATGCTCAATCGGTGCAGCCCCAATACGAACAGTATCAACAAACAAAACTGGCGAATAAAATGGCGACAGATAAGAACCGTGCCAATAATGTTCTCCTTGAAACCCTGCCCAATTTGCATAAATAACAAAACAAAGAAAACCTAAACCCGTCCATGTTGGTTCAAACCACCACCGATCAGTCCTTGTTGTCTCCATTAGACCAGCTTCATGGCCACCATGTTCAGGAATAACGTCTGGTGCTGGCACAGACTTCATCTTATTCATTAAAGAATTAGCTTTATACAAAACTATTGCTAATGAAATACCACCACCTACAGTCATTAGGGTAATTATTACTACTGCTATAACAAAAAGTTGTGCGCTATCCATTTAATTGATCATCTCAACTCATTTTTGCAATAATTGCATCTCCAAATTCAGAACACTTTAACAATGTAGCATCATTCATTAACCTATGAAAATCATAAGTCACCGTTTTTGATCTAATTGCACCATTCATACCTTTTATGATTAGATCAGCAGCTTCTGTCCAACCCATATATCTTAACATCATTTCACCCGACAAAGTCACTGAGCCTGGATTAACTTTATCCTGATCAGCATACTTAGGAGCAGTACCATGGGTTGCCTCAAATACTGCTACTCCTGTATTATAATTAATATTTCCTCCTGGAGCTATCCCTATACCACCAACTTGAGCTGCCAAAGCATCTGACAGATAATCTCCATTTAAATTCATAGTAGCAATAATGTCAAACTCACTTGGACGAGTCAGAACTTGCTGCAAAGTAATATCTGCAATTGCATCCTTAATTAATATTCTACCAGATGAAATTGCACTAGCTTGTTCATCGTTTGCAGCTTCCTCTCCTTTAGCTGCTTTAGTATTTTCCCATTGATTCCATGTATAAGTTTCAGAACTAAATTCCCGCTCTGCCAGTTCATAGCCCCAATTACGAAATGCTCCCTCAGTAAATTTCATAATGTTACCTTTATGAACCATAGTAACACTTTTTCTTCCATTATCTATTGCATATTTTATAGCAGAACGAACTAATCTATCTGTACCTTCATTAGACACTGGTTTAATACCAAAACCACTGCTATTAGGAAACCGAATCTTCTGTGACATAGTTGGAAAAGAGCCACTTAGTAGTTCCTGAAATCGTGCTGCTTCATCTGTACCGGCCTCAAACTCTATACCAGCATAAATATCTTCAGTATTTTCTCTAAAAATAATCATATCAACTAATCCCGGCTCTTTTACAGGAGAAGGAACCCCCTCAAACCATCTTACCGGTCTTTGACAAACATAAAGATCTAAACGCTGTCTTAAAGCGACGTTAAGTGACCTAATACCACCCCCAACTGGTGTAGTCAAAGGACCCTTAATGCCAACTAAGAACTCGTCAAAAGCTTTCACTGTCTCATCTGGAAGCCAATCTTGATACTTGTCAAAAGATTTCTGACCAGCAAAAACTTCCATCCAAGATATTTGACGTTGACCATCATATGCGGCCAAAACCGCAGCATCCAAAACTCTAACAGCAGCCCGCCATATATCAGCACCAATCCCATCTCCTTCAATAAAAGGCACTATTGGATCATTTGGTACGTTTAATTGACCATTATCCATGCTAATTTTGTTTCCATCAGGTACCGTGGTTGTCGAATAATTCACAATTTGCTCCTATGATAATTATAATGTTACTTACATTATATAAACTATTTTTTCTCTAAATTACTTTCTATAATTTCTTTATACATTTCAAATGGCTGAGCACCTTCAAACATTTCACCATTAATAAATAATGTAGGAGTAGCTCTTACACCCATCTCCAACGCAAGTACAGCATCCTTTTCCACTGCATCAGTAGATTCACCTTCAAGCAAACATGTGCGAAATTGATCCAAATCAATATCTAACTCTTTCGCAAAATCTAATAATCTTTCTTCAGAAAATTGATCTTTAGTACCTGTCTGATTAGCAAACAACATATCATGATAGGGCCAAAACATCTCTTGTTGATTAGCACACTCAGCAGCTTCAGCAGCAAATCTACCTACGGACTGATCAAAAGTTGCATAATAATACTCGTATCGCACTAATCCAGATTCAATGAACAAATCCTTAATTAAAGGTAAAGTATCCATAGCTAAGGACCGACAATGTGGACATGGAAAATTAGAAAAATCCTGAATCAATATAGGTGCCTCAATAAAACCTAACGCTCTGTTGTCTGCATAAGAAGGCACATCCTTATTCACCACAACTATATCCTCTGCACTTTCATTACTTTGCCGTATAACCAAAATCGAAGCAATAACGGCAATCACAGCAATCACAGCAATTATAAAGCGTCTGTTGCGGGTTGTATTTTTTTGTTGCATTCGCGTCTGAGCTCTTTTACTCATTTTCTAATAATCCTCTGTTAATTATTGGGCATTATAAACCATGTATTAATTTGAGCAAGGGCAACTTTATATATTCTTGCACGAACCACCTGTTTTTTCACCAACTAATTATCCTATATAGAGACTCACTTGTGTTACTAAACGAATCGTATAACCAAGGTCCAGTATCAATATAAATATCTTTGTCCTGACTAATATGCTTCACCCAAACATCATAATTTCTAGGATGAACAAAAATAGCTCCACCTGTACTCGGAAAAATACTAGCTTTAGACAACAAAGTTAGTCCATTTATTAAATTAGGTTCTGCTCCCACCAAAAACTCAGCATAACGACTTCTGTGCCATACATCCGGATCAACCCATACTTGCGTATGCTCCTGATTAGGCAAAGCCCACAAATTGTTACCGATCCATCCTATTATCAATCTGTTATTAATCTCCAGAGCCAATAATGTTTCATCACCATGATAAGCCCTATACACATAAGGTTCATTCAAAAAATCATCAAATAAAAAATCACGAATCGAAATAGTTAATGATCCCAGCAACAATCCTGATGCTATCATGATTGACAATAATTTGCCAAAATAGTGTTTTAACAAATCAATAATAGCTACACATCCCAATGCTGGAACAACAAAAATTATAGGTAAAATGCCAACTGAACGTAAAAAATGTGGAGCATTTTTAGACAATAAAGTTGGCAACAGAAAAATCATTATCCAAAACACTACAAGAAGCCCTCGCATTTTATCATTCTTATTAAATAATCTAGCAATACCAAAAACAAAAGGAACGATCATAAACAAATCAAATACTGGCCGACCAGGGATATTATGTAGAGGATTATAATCACCTCTAATAAAAAACATCCTTCCAACTAATGCAAGCTGTGTAAATAAAGTCCTCAACATTTCATAATATGTTTGACCTTCATAAAACACAGATAAACTTCTTGGACGACCAAATGATTGTTCTACTAATTGAATACGAGAGATAAACATTGGTGATGATATAAGAAGCATTAACAATACCATTAGCAGTATGCCTCTTCTATTGCTTAAGAATTTGTCACGTGACCACAAATATGTTCCAAAAAATACGAATACAATAGTTGGTATCACAAACAGATTGATAGGATAAGTGTAATAACTTACACCTATCCAAAACCCTGATAATAGCCAAATACTAGTCTTGTTAATACGCCATGCGCATAAAGCACAATAAAATGCTATGCCAGCAACCAAACCAAATAGTACTGATCTTGTAGCATATCTTCCCAAATACATAGTCCATACAGTACAAGCACACAATAAAGAAGCTATCATACCGACTTTTACTCCATATAACTCTTTAGATATCAAATACACTATGAAAACTAAAAGTAGGCTGCATGTAACAAATGGAAGGCGCAATGCTCCCGGTGTATTACCAAAAATTGAAATTGATAAACTAGCAAGATAGAAATGCAACGGTTCTCTTCCGTCATCAAAAGAAAGGAGTTCAGGATATTTACCATCCAATATTTGAATGGCTGTCAAACCATTCAGTGCTTCATCATAATTGATAGCTGAAGGAGCACTGGATATTTGATAAAACCTCAAACAGGCTCCTAAACCAATAATGCAAGTTAGTAGAAAGGTGCGATTAAAGAACATAAAAAATCTCTAGAATGAAAATTATGTCATTTAACAAACCATAATAGCAACTTATATAGCCTTAATTTTATGAACAAATTCCAAAATATTATTTGCTCTATTGTTCCAAGTATATTTCCTGGATACTAAAACAGCATTTGCCACTAATTCTTTAGACAATTCTGAATCAACCTGCAATAATCTGATAGCTTTAGCTAATGAGTTTGGATCATCTGGATTAAACAACAAAGCTGTTTCTTGATCTACAACTACTTCTCTTAGAGAAGGTAAATTTGCGGCAACAATAGGACGCTTAGAAGCCATATACTCAAACAATTTAATGGGAGAAGTATAATACTTTGATATATCATATCTACCACTGTTTGGCACTACCAAAACATCTGCAGCACTCATATATGTTGCTACTTTATAATAAGGAACATATCCTTGAATATGAACATTACGAGCATCTAATTTGTCCACTAAAGTTTCAATACGAGGAAGCTCTTCAGGAGTTCCACCAACTAACCAAACATCTACATCTTCCGACATTAATGTAGCCGCCTCAATTAATGTGTCTACACCTTTCCAACGATACATATGTCCAACATACATAATTAAAAAAACACTCGATTCTATTTCTAGAATATCCCTAGCTTTCTGTTTAGAACAAATATCAAAATCCTCTAAATCAACCGCGTCAGGTATTACAGCTACTCGCCTCGGTTCAAAACCTAACTTAATATAAAGATCTGAAAGGGTATTAGTCAATACTGATATACCATTCAAATAATTTGACAATAATTTGGCTATCAGCACACCAATCACACTACTTGGGAAATAATGCGCTTCATACAATACAATAGCTTTTCTATGCTTACCTACAATCACCAACAACATAGCTGTCAAACTATCACGAGTGTAATATACATCTACTTTCTCCCTAAATATAACTGTCAACAGCGATATATGATAAGTTATGGTCTGAACAACAAAAACCAACTTATAAGCAAATAATTTACCAAAAGGAATAACAGGTACAAACTTAAACAAATCTAATGAAAAGATAGCTTCTATAGAGATTTCACGAGTTAGATTGTAATATGTTTTCATATCCTCTATTGCATTTAACCATGGTCTATTGGTACGCCGAGCATGCACAATTTTTATATCTACTTTGTCACTCATTGCAGCGCATGTTTTTAAAATCTGAATAACATGTGCCTTTTCTCCTGGCAAACGCGAATTTGTTAAATAAAGGATTTTCATATTTTAAGAAATAAATTTATATATACTTTTCTTCAGTATTCTATCCACCAATATAAGACATTTCTATACGATTCAAATCATGAGATTTTATATTACGCAATTCAGAATAACGATCATTACGCATATGCCAAATTGATGCAATACAATCAGCTATATGTTGGTCAGTAGCCTGACTTCTCAAAAGTGAACTAATATCATGTCCTGAGGACGCAAAAAGACAAGTAAACAATTCTCCTTTAGCAGACAACCTTAACCTACTACAATTCCCACAAAAAGGTTGGGTTACTGAAGAAATCACCCCTATTTCACCACTACCATCTAAATATTTCCAACGATTTGCAACTTCCCCAACATAATTTGGCTGAACAGGTTCTAAGGGAGCCTGAGCACCTATAAGGCTAACAATTTCTGCTGAAGATACTACTTCATCCAATTTCCATCCATTAGTATCACCAACATCCATGTACTCAATGAATCGCACAATATGTCCTTTATCCTTAAAGTATAAAGCCATAGGAACTACACTAGATAAATTGACACTACGCATCACTACCATATTGATCTTAATGGGACTAAAACCAACGGATGATGCATTTGATATTCCTTTTAACACATTCTCTACAGAAAAATTCACGTCATTTAACTTATTGAATGTTTCATCATCTAAAGAATCCAAACTCACTGTTATACGTTTCAATCCCGCTTCCATCAGATTTTGTGATTTTTCTTTTGTCAGAAAGGCTCCATTAGTAGTCAAGGTTAAGTCAAGGTCACTACTTTTAGCTAACATTGAAATTAATACATCAACATCATTACGAAGCAAAGGCTCTCCACCAGTGATACGAACCTTAGTAACACCAAAATTCATCATAATTGATACTAGACGAACTATTTCTTCATAGGTCAACAAATCACTCTTTGCAAGATATTGATAATCTGCACCAAAAATCTCTTTAGGCATACAATAAACACAACGAAAATTGCATTTATCAGTTATAGATATACGCAAATCACTTAACGGCCGAGAAAATTGATCTAACAAAATCAAACTGTCTTTCTTCATTCTTCAATGATACCATTACTTGAATAAGGTCTACCAACTACACTTATGATACAAATACATATGTTGACTATCCTTCAAGACAACATCAATTATATAAACAATCTTCCTAACATAACGTTCAATATCCAAAATTAGATCAATTGCCTGTCCAATTTAAGACTATCTAATATTTTGCTAACTGAATAACTTCTGTTCAAAACATAGAAATGCACTCCACACACTCCATAATCCCATAATGACTCGACTTGCTTGATCGCATAATCTACCCCCATCGCTCTAGCACTCTTATCATCATTTTCATATTTGTTAAGTTTCGCCGCCAAATTTGATGGAATTCTAGCTCCGCAAAGACTCGTAAACCTCCTAGTCTGTTTTGCACTTAGTACTGGTAAAACACCCGGAATAATAGGTACTGTAATACCTTGAGATCTAGCTCTTTCAACAAACCTGTAAAAATCATCGTTATCATAGAACAACTGTGTTATTAAAAACTCCGCCCCATTTTCTACTTTGAGTTTAGCGAAACTTAAATCATCTTCTATACTAATTGATTCGGGATGACATTCAGGATAACAAGCGGCTCCTATACAGAATGAATAATTTTCATCAATAAATTTAATTAAATCAGACGCATATTGAAAAGTAGAATTAATATTACTGTTCCGAAAACCATCTTTGGGCAAATCACCTCGCAAAGCAATTATATTGTCAATACCTGATTTGTCCCAACGCCTCAATATTGCATCCAATTCATCTACCGAATGCCCAATACAAGTTAAATGAGCCATTACTTCTAAATCATGTTCAGCTTTCACTTGCATGATTAATTCTTCTGAAAATCTCCTTGTATACCCTCCTGCACCATATGTGATAGAAATAAAATCAGGGGAATATGACTTAAGAGATTTTATCTTTTCAAGAACTCCAATCATCCCAGACTTATCCTTAGGGGGGAAAAACTCAAATGAAATAGTACGTGTACAGGCGACAATATTATGAATTCTCAAAACAAAATTCCTTATACATTTTAGCTACTAATATATACATATCAAATGTGCCAGTTTATTATAACCTTGGCCTGAATCAGATACAAATTCTTAGATTACTTATATCTCAACCTATGCTCAACCACATGCAAAACACGAGTAACCAATGGTACTCTAAGTACCAACATCAATAGCACAATTAATGCAAACAACAACGGTTGACGTATATCTGACTTTACTGCCCATATATAGTGTCCAACAGCCAAAATAACTGTCAAATAGATAATTTTGTGCAACCACTTCCAATACTTACCTAGTATACGTATCCATTTACTACTAGAAGTAATAGCCAACGGCACAAGTGTCAAATAGGCTAACAGTCCCAATATAACATACGGCTTTTTAAATACTGAATTCCTTAACAAATCTATATCGAATCCATAATCCAATCCTACAAAAACCATAAAATGAATGCTTGCATACAAAAAAGCATATAAGCCAATTGCTCTTCTGTACTTAATCAACACGTTTAGGCCGAATATTTTTCGTAAAGGTGTGATGGATAACACTGCAACTAATAAAACTAACGCTGGTTTGCCAGTCCTTAACATAATATTTTGAATTGGGTTGGCAGTAAGATTATCAAACTGCAAATCCCATAACAATATAATTAAAGGCATTAATGCCAATACATGAAATAAATACCTAATAAGTTTATCAGAGCTAAAATTTATTTTATTCATTTAGATAACAGTTAAAAATAATACCTCGCGCAAAAATTCATCTTATATCAAACTAAAAATTTGTTGTCATGTCCAAATTAGTATATAAATCTGCTACTTCTTCTTCATATCCATTAAACATCAGAGTATTTCTGCGTTGTAATTCTCCAATCCGTCTTTCAGTTTTTTGAGACCATCTTGGGTGATTGACTTTAGGATTAACATTAGCATAAAATCCGTACTCCCTAGGTGCAGCCTTCATCCACAATGACTCAGGTTGTTTTGCCACCAAATCTATGCGCACTATACTTTTAATTGACTTAAAACCATATTTCCATGGCACGACCAATCTTAACGGAGCACCATTCTGTGGCAACAATGATTTTCCATAAATACCAGTTGCTATAAGAGTTAAATCATTTACTGCCTCATCTATTCTTAATCCTTCGACATAAGGCCATTCATACCAATTACTTTTTTGACCTGGCATCTGATTTGGATCATATAAGGTCTCAAATCTAACGTAGCGTGCATCCATTGTTGGTTCAACTAAATCTAACAACTTCCTAAGTGGGAAACCCTGCCAAGGAATAACCATTGACCATCCTTCAACACATCTCAAGCGATATATTCTCTCTTCTTGATCAAAAATTTTGATCAAATCATCTACAGCAAAGGTGCGTGGGTTTTTAACCAAACCTCCAACCCGAATTGTCCATGGTGATATCACCAAATCCTGTGATAAAATAGATACTCGTTCCTTATCAGTAGTAAATTCATAAAAATTATTATAATTAGTGATCGATTCATAAGTAGTCAATTTGTCTGGCAGAGAATCAATATTATTCGACACATTATCAATCTGAGATTGAGTATTTGTTGTAATATCACTATCAGAACAACTTGAAACTAACAAAGTTCCTAACATTAATTTAGTCGTACTTGTTATAAACTTACGTCTTGACAAATATGTGTATTCAGAAGTAATTTCAGAGGATCTTATTTTCATAATAATCTACTATAATCTACCTTAATTAATATATCACAAATTATATGTGCAAGTGTAATACCAGTTATTGCAAATAGTTATCAGAATGAATTCACCAATAGTATCAATTTTAATGCCAATATACAATGAAGCCAATACATTAATCCAAACAATTAATAGCATACAATTACAAAGCCTTACCGATTTTGAAGTAATTGCAATTAATGACGGGTCAGAAGACAATACTCAAACTATTCTAAAACAATTTTCTTCTACAGATAAACGTATAAAAATCTCAGACTTACCAAGAGTGGGGATAATAAAAGCACTAAACCATGGACTCAAACAATGTAAAGGGAAGTACATTGCAAGAATGGATGCAGATGACTTAATGCACCCTAAAAGATTAGAAATACAAGTAAATCACATGCAAAGCAATCCAGATATAAGCGTAACGAGTAGTTTAGTAGAATCTTTCCCAAACAAATCATCTAATACAGGTTTCCAACGTTATGTTGATTGGCTTAATTCATTGATCACTGATGATTTAATAACAAATAACATATTTGTAGAAAGTCCTTTACCTCACCCATCAACTATGCTCCGAACTAAAGAGTTAATTCAATTAGGGGGTTATAAAGACAATGGATGGGCTGAAGATTATGATCTGTGGCTCCGATACTTCAGTAATGGCAAAAGAATGGACAAAATTCCATATACATTACTATCCTGGCGAGATCATCCAACTCGTACTAGTCGTACTGACTCCCGATACTCAGTAGAGAACTTTATAAGAGCAAAAGTTTATTATCTATCAAAACAAATACTAACTAGTAGAGATCATATTCTCATATGGGGTGCAGGCCAAATGGGAAAACGCATATCAAAACATCTGCTAAGAAATGATATGCCTATCAATTGCTTTTTCGACATTAATCCCCATAAAATTGGAAAAACACTTCGCAATAAGCCCATATACAATGTAAATGATTTACCCAAAACATTTATAAAATACAAACATCCAATTTTATTAGTTGCTGTAGCTTCAAACAATGCTCGATCATTAATTAGACGTCAGTTGAATACATGGGGATTCACCGAATCAATAGATTACTGGTGTGTAGCATAATAAAACCTATCAACATATTTCTTATTAACAAATTACTTGTCCAACTTAAGACCATAGACTTCTTGTCTAGTCCAACCACTCTTTTTGGCTATTTCCCTGGAAGCAGAAGACAATGTCTGACCTGTGTGAATAGCATCATTCAAATGTAATAGCACTCGATCGGCCTGCCACTTCTCGTGCTCTAAGGATATGTTCCCACTTACAACCACAGTGCATTCTCCACGTATTAAACCTTGCTCAAAATGTGTGATGGCATCTATAACATTTCCTCTATATATTTCTTCATGAATCTTTGTCATCTCACGCGCAACAACAATATGTCTATCGCCTAATTCACGCTGCACATCTATAAGACAATCTAACAGTCTGTGAGGAGATTCAAAGAATATTAATGTCCTCGTATCAGTAGCATTGTTATGCAATGTTCGTTTGCGATCTAAGGTTTTTCGAGGTAAAAAACCCAAATAAATAAAAGCATCTGTCGGCAATCCTGATACTGCAACAGCAGCCAATACTGCAGAAGCTCCTGGGATACATACAACTTCATATCCTAATTCTAATGATGCATTTACTATACGATATCCCGGATCTGAAATTGTTGGCATACCACTATCAGATACCAAGGCAACATCTCCCAACTGTAAATTCTCAAGTATTTTGTCAATCTTTGAAAATTTGTTGTGTTCAAAATAGCTTGTAATCTTGGTCGTTATCTCAAAATGTGTTAGAAGCTTTTTTGTACGTCTAGTATCTTCCGCTGCAATCAAATCAACTTCTTTTAATACCCGTAGTGCCCTCAACGTGATATCTTCTAAATTTCCAATTGGAGTAGATACTATATAGAGTTTTCCCATACTACCTAAATAGCTTGTTATTTTTTCCAAATAAAATTAGCAATTATTAGATTACGATCACAATCATCGAAAGTAGTAATTGGATAACTGTCTGAAACCGAGTTCCCAAATGTGTCCAATAAGCGTATTTCATACAACATATCACTATTAATTGGAGAATTAGCTAGTGTAATCTCATATCCTGCAGGACCAAACTCTGGCTTTGTACCTATTAATGCATCCATAGTAAATCCATCTGGTCCTTCTACATTCACAATCAAATCCTCAGCTGCATTACCATTTTCATCAAAAACGGTACCTGCTATACCCAACCAATCACACTGTAATTCAGGATAAGCAAATTGCGTTGTATATCCTATGCTGCCTTCTTGTAAAATATAATCATATAGAGCTACTGGTTCTACTACACTTGTTGTAGTAGGCTCATCAGTAGGTTCAGCTGGCACAACTATAGGTGTAGGGACCATTAAGGTGCTTGTGGGAGCTACAGTCGGAATAAAAGTAGCAGTAGGAAGAGGTGTTTCGGTAGCTAAGACTGCTCTTGCAGGAATACGCGGAGGTGGAAAAGGATTTATCATTGACTGTGGTTCAACAAAAATGTACAAATAAATACCACCCACCATCATTGTGGCATAGATTAAAGCTGATGTAAACAAGTTTAGTATAGAATCTCTACGTTTTCGCATATTATATATCCCACCTAACAGACAATCAGTCAATAAATTTCTTGATATCAGCCTGTGATTGTAAATTCTTCATCCATTTATCAATTGTACGTTTATACAATAGTATTTTAACATTATGAGACATTTTCCTGGTCAAATCACGATCTACCGTCTGAATTATATGAAAACCAAATTCGCTCTCCACGACATCACTAGATTCACCTGGCTCTAAACCAAAAGCTATTTCTTCTAAAGATGATAGTGTAAGCACACCCCTTGGAAACCAACCTAGATCACCACCATTTAGTGCTGTACTTCTATCCAAAGAATACTGTAGTGCTAAGGTTGCAAAATTCGCGCCAGCATTGATTTGATCTAATAAACTCTCAGCTTGCGAACGACTTTCAACTAAGATGTGACGCGCATTTACTTGTTCTATATCTAATTCTACATCACTTAGAATAAATTGGTGCATCTTCCTTATCAACAACTGCTTCTGCAGATATTGCTCAAAGTCTAACTGAGTATATTTATTTTTTTGTAACCATTCTGTAAATAGAATTTGATCTTCTAAAGAACCAACTATATCTGCAGATAAAACCGCAATTTCCTCTTCTGTTACAATAATTCATTTATCCTCGGCTTCTTGACATACTAATTCTATAATGATCAATTTGTCCAGAACATCAATTGAACTATTATCTGTTTTAAAATTACCTAATTCCAAATTACTTAAAGCCTCTTCATGCCTCTCCTTCTCTAGCAAATAGTCAGTACGGAAAATTTGCTTTCCATTAACCACCGCCACAATATTATCATCATAATATTGTGGCTCTATAGTTGAACTTTGCTGAACAGTTGGAATAGGTTTTTCAATTGCTGAAGAAGTCACTTCAGGAACATTCGCAATGTTACAAGCAACTAACAAAATTATGTTAAAAATAACAATGAATATGGTTACACAGTTTTTCACTATAATTTTCCCAAAAAATGACTAATATTTAATTAATCAACTCAAAAACAAACACTTCAGCCACATAATTGGCTCCGCATATAAATTAAATCTCATATAAAAAAGCATGCCTATAAATTAAATTTATCAAAATATCTTTCCACAAATTCAGAAAAGCCTGTTGGTTTTCTACCTAATAAACTCTCTAGCACATACGAACTACCCCAAAAACCATATTTATCATAATACACAAACATGTCAACAAGAGACTTTAATGCATATGTACTAAAGTTAGATAAATTATTCTGTAATTTCCATTGATCCAGTGTAATTTGCTGAATAGTTAGTTCAATACCTATATGAGATCCTAATGTACTCGCTTGGTCTTTAGGAGTTAATATTTCTGGACCACATAATTCATATATACCTCCTATATAGTCTTGTTTACTTAAAACAGTTGCTGCTACTTCTGCAACATCATCAAGATTTACAGGACTACCTTTAGAATCTATAGAATATGGCACATGAATAAATTTGTCTTCGTATATTCGAGCTTTTTCCATTAAAACATTCTGCATATAAGCTGCCGGCTGCATAATGGTATATGGAAGATCAGACACAAAAATAGCTTCCTCTACACGCATCTTTTGCCAATGGTGTGGCATGTCTTCAATTTGAGGATGCAATACAGAATGATAAACAAAATGTTTAATATCAAATTGCTTGGCAATTGATATCATAGATAAACCGATTGCAAGTTCATCTTCATGCATATTTGGACATATATGATATACAGATCTTACACCATCAAATGCATCACGCTGTACTGATTCAGATCTCATATCACCTATTACTACTTCAACGTCATCTACAAATTCTAAGTCTCTGATTTTTGATTCGTCAAGAACAAGAATTCTTACTCCATGATTATTAATCAACAACGAACGTACAACAGCTATACCCGTCTTACCTCCAGCACCTGTAACTAAAATCAAAACTCAAAAGTCCCTTTGTACTAATCTAAACGCATCATCTAATATACCTAAAGCTTCATCTATGTGTTGATGATTTGCAGTAAGCGGTGGAGAAATCCTGAGAACATTACTATATAGTCCACCTTTACCAATAAGTAAGCCACGCTCTTTAGTCGCTTCGAAAATCATGTCTACAACCTTTGGTGCAGGTTCCTTAGATTTCCTGTCCTGTACTAATTCTAAACCTTGCATCAAACCTTTTCCACGCACATCTCCAATAAATGAATATCTTTCCTGCAGTTTTTCTAAACCCAATCTAAGAGCATTGCCAACGTCGGCAACATGATCCGGATTAGCCTCGTTTTCCAGTACTTCAATAGTACTGAGCGAAGAAGCACATGAAACTGGGTTGCCACCAAAAGTACTAATAGTCAAACCTTTACCTACCAGTTGAGAGGCAATATCTACTGTAGTAACAGTATTGCCCATTGGCATACCATTAGCAATACCTTTCGCCATGGTCATGATATCTGGTTCTATATTCCAATGATCAATACCAAACCAATGATGTCCAGTACGCCCAAAACCTGTTTGTACTTCATCACAAATAAACAAACCGCCATAATGTTTGACTATCTCTGATACTATACTAAAATACTCATCCGGAGGAGTAATAAAACCACCAACACCTTGTATTGGTTCCGCAAGAAACCCAGCAATTCTACCTGAAGTCGTAGTTCTAATTACATCTTCCACATCTTCCGCACAAGCTACTCCACATGTGTCTGGTTTCAAATTTAAAGGGCATCTATAACAATATGGATTAATAGCATGTTTAATCCCAGGGATTTCACTAGATCCTATTCTCCAAGTCGAATGCCCCATTAATGACATTCCCAAAGCAGACCTACCGCTATAACCATGTCGCAAAGCTACTATTTCCTGTTCCCCAGTATATGCTTTAGCTAACATAACTGCAGTCTCATTAGCTTCTGTGCCTGAATTAGTAAAAAATGACGTCTGTAGTTTGCCTGGCACCAATGAAGATATCTTTTCAGCCAAAGTCACATGCGTTTCATTAGGATATAAAGTAGAAGAATGCACTAACTTACCCAACTGATGTTTAATGCTTTCAACAATATGTGGATGATTGTGACCAACACTATTGGTAAGAATTCCTGCAAAAAAATCTAAATATTGTACACCATCCACATCCCACACATATAACCCATCACCATGATCAAGAGGTAACGGATCTGTATAATATAAAATGTGATTAGGCCACAAATAATCTTTTTGCTTAGCAAGAATTGCTTCTTTTTTCATCATTGTCCTCCTACCACATAAAAATAAAAAGTCGACAATTTCATACGCATTTAATCATTAACTTAATAAAAGTCTTATGATAGTACTAATTAATGATTTAAGATACAACCAAATCAGAATACATATCAGGTCGTCTATCTCTATAGAACTGCCATGTATTACGCACACCTCTAATTAAATCCATCTGTAAATCACGAACTACTAATTCATCAGAATTATCACTTGCTATACTACCTATAAATTGTCCTGCAGGATCACAAAAATAAGATTGACCATAATAATTGTTTTGGCCAAATTCTTGTTCAACACCAACCCTATTAATTGTGCCTACAAAATATCCGTTAGCTATTGCATGTGACCTCTGTTCAATTTGCCACAAATGTTGTGACAAAATTGATGAAGTAGCTGATGGCATAAAAACTATTTCTGCACCATTAATTCCAAGAGCTCTTGCTCCCTCAGGAAAATGTCTATCATAACAAATATAAACTCCTATCTTTCCTACCGAAGTCTGAAAAACAGGATAACCAGTATTTCCTGGACGAAAATAAAATTTCTCCCAAAAACCTTCTAGATGTGGCAAATGTGTTTTGCGATATTTACCTATGTAGGTACCATCGGAATCAATCACAACTCCAGTATTATAATAAACACCAGGATTATCTTCTTCGTACATAGGAAGAACCAAAACGATATTATTATTAGCAGCAACTTCTTGCATCAATTCTATTATGGGACCGTTAGGAATTGTTTCTGACAAACTATAAAACTGAGAATCTTGAACTTGACAAAAATAAGGCGCATAGAAAAGTTCTTGAAAACACATAATTTGTACCCCCTGATCAGCTGCTTCAACCACATATTTCACATGTTTATCAATCATCGACTGTTTTTCACCAGTATATGAACACTGTAATAATGCAGCCTTAACTACTCTACTCATACAGAAACCTCCAAAATCGTTTCTTGTTATATCTTTCTAACATAGTTACTATATTATTTGATAAGTATATACTACATAAAAAATAAGGGCGCAATGTTTTACACATCACGCCCTTATATTATTGAAACATTTATCTATACTATTAACTACTATATCTTTTGTTACGATTCACTAGACGGTTTAAAAATCAAGAAAATAGCATTGATCAAAATACCCATTACCGCAGCTGTCGCAATAGCAGGCAAACCATTAGGGAAAGTACCCTGCAAGAAATTGATTGACAAGAAACCACCTTCAAAACCTATATTTCCACCAATACCAATTACCATAATTGTAGCTCCCACAGCTAAATTGCGAGGTACAAACATGTTAACTTTGTGTTCTTGCATTAAAGCTATACCTTGCATTCCAACAACTCCAAACAGATATATCGCTAATCCACCTGTTACTGCCATTGGTACTGATGCAACCAAACCTTCTAGTTTACCTACAAAACCAAGCAAAGCTGCAATAACTCCAGCAGCAATCAATGCAGGACCAGAATAATTCCGTGTAATGGCCATTAGAGAATTGTTCTCACCATAGTTTGTTCCAGCAGTAGCACCAGCCAAACCTTTGAGAAAATCATCAATACCATCAAGAATCAAATTAAATCCAACATATTCTGCTAAACCTGGTTTTTCACGACCCGTTTCTTCAGCAGTTCTATCAACATAAAGCCCTATCTGATAAAGATGAGCAGTTGATTCAGGTATAGTTGCTATAGCCATAACTGCAATACTGAATATTGCAGTTCCTACCATAGCGCCACTAAAGACAGGAAAAGTAAAATGTGGAAATTGGAACCAAGAAGCTTCTTGAACACCACTCATATTGAAAGACCCTGGATCCATTACTGATGACATTAAACATCCACCAATTGCACCTAATAACACAGGTAGCATTCCAATAAATCCTTTACCTTGCAGATAAACTGAAAACAATATTGTCAAAAGCAATGTTGTCAATGCTACACCCCAATTTGCTGCAGCCATATCAAGAGCCGCATAAGCTAAACCAAAACCTATAATTGCCGCAACAGAGCCTGTTACTACAGGTGGCAGCACCTGATCTAACTTATCTTTACCGACAGATCTGATAATCATACCTATAACTATGTTTAGTAAACCAGTAACAACAATTCCTGCCTGCATTGTACTCAACACATTATCAGGCACAGGCACACCAAACTGCGGAATGTCACCTGTCATTTCACTGACAATCGCTAAATAAGCAGCAATATAACTAAAACTTGATCCATAAAATAGAGGAATAAAAGTGCCAAGTCGCCATTTAGACAGTAACAAAGCAACAACTGTCCCTACTCCAGAAACTACTAATACTGTACCAACATGAAATCCTGTTAACGCAGCTACAAATATTGTGGCTGGAAACATTGTAAGCACATGTTGGAAACCTAATAAAACTAACTCCCCAAACGGAGGTCTATCGTTCGGGAGATACGTCTTTACAGAATTCATAATATTTGGCCTCCTTAATACGTACGTAATTATGGAAAACTCTACATCTTTATTCTGTATAAACCCGCAAACTCATAAAAGTTGCGCACCTTACAGGATCAATTAAACAATAATTCTATAACTATTATAAAATCTCTCCATCTTCTACAATAACCTTACCCTTATGAACTACGTATCTTGGATGCCGATGAAACCGAAGTGCTTCAACAACATTGGGAACATCCAAAATTACCAAAGAAGCCGTATTGCCAACGGATATTCCATAATCTTGTAACCCCATGGCCTTAGCCGCATTCACTGTAATCATGTCATATAAAACATTCATATCAGCCTTTGTAGTCATCCACAATAAATGAGAAGCTAAAAATGCTACTTCCAACATATTGTTATGACCATATGGATAATAAGCATCACTAATATCATCTTGACCAAGACACACTAAAACACCTTGCTCTAACAAATCTTGCACGCGAACATGCAATGGGCCAGTATGTGGATCAGTCACAATGCCAACTTTAGCCTTCTTCAAAATTTCAACCAATTCACTATGATATTTATCTGGATACAAAGACATAGCTCTTGCATGATGTGCTAAAACACGACCTTCCCAACTCTTAGCTATCGTAATATTGGCCAACATTTCCAATGTACGTAATTTAGAGTCACCTACATCATCTACCAACATACTCACTGGCACATCAAACTTTGATGCTATTTCAAACATTGACTTAATGTGACTTAATGCATCATCATCAGTCAACTCAATCCAAGGTATCCCACCAACGACATCTGCACCCATTACCATAGCTTCATTAACCAAAATGTCTGCTCCTGGTTCTTTTACAACTCCATCTTGTGGAAATGCAACTATCTGAAGTTCAACTATATCCTTAAACTCTTCTTTCAATTCAAGTAATACCTTTACTCCTTTTAATTTTGCTTTGTTATCTATATCAGCAAATGCACGAATATGTGTGTTACCATTAATTGCAGCCCATTCCAAAGCTAGCCTTACATTTTCTGTAATCCACGATTGATCATATTGAGTCTTCACTCTAGATGCCAACTCAATAGCATTAGCTGCACCTGTCATTTCGTTTTGATGATATTGCGCCATAGCTAGTTCATCCAATCTGTCCAAAGTGAACACCTTGTCTAGATGAAGATGTGGATTAACATAAGATTCAGTCACCAAATTATTTTGAGCATCTATCTCTTGTAAGGAATGTCCTAAATTCTCCTTGGTTATTGCAACAATTTTACCGTTATCAATACCTATGTTATATTTCTCAGCTGCTTGATTCTTCAAACACGCATTTTTGATAACAAGATCAAACTTATTTTTCATTTCAAATTACCCCCTTATATTTGTTTGTAATACCTAATGTCTTAATTGTTAGTAAAAATCCTGCCAATGCGTCAGCACCTGAGGTATTACCTATCGACACTATTTGATTGCATGCATCACTGATACCTTTTTTATTACGATGTTTTAAAGCATAAAATAATTTATGCCAATTCTCACTTGTATTACCTTGAGAAGCCTCTTTTAACCAAGAGGCAGACAATCTATTTGTTCTTGGAGCAGCTATATCTACAATATATCTCGACCATTTTCGAGCACAACTAATTTCACAAAGAATCCACAAAGCATGAAGAAATCCAACAAGAAAGTCATCACCCGATGGTGTTAAACCAACTCCTAATCCAGCAATGCCAGCTACTCCTTCATCCACCTGATCTGAATCATTAATCGAAATTCCATAAAAGATCAATTTAGACGATTTCAATATATTGTTACCTACAATATCATCGTAATCACTTGATGAAAACATCATAGTTAGAAGACAATCGTTCCAACATTTTGTAGAAACAAATTCGATCATAAAATCCCAGTTTTGGAATATAAGTGTTAAGTGTTCATTAAATGACTCCCAATCTGGCCTAGCACACCACAACACAGTAGATTGAAAGTCAATTGTCATTGAATTTACTAATAAAGACGTTTTACCAACAAACACCTTGTCTCCCTGCGACACAATCAAATCTAAACTAGTGGGCAAATCTCTAACTACGGAAGAAAAAGGGCCATTACCTGTGTCACCATTAACTACAGAAAATATCCTGCCTAAGTCATCAATAAGATTAAAAGATTTATCAAAACTGGAAAAAACTGTAGCTGTAGAATTAGTATCCAACCAACTTCTTGCATTAATAGAATATGATTGAGAAACTAACTGCATACTATTTGGCCGATTGAACAATCTCCCACAACAAACTAGGACTTAATGGTATTTCAGAAATTTCAAAGTCTACATCAAAGATAGCATCTTCAATTGCTTGTGCAAACAAAGGTCCAACTGGTATAGCACCAGCTTCACCTGCTCCTTTGATCCCTAAAGGATTTAATGGTGATGGTGTTGTAACATGATCTGCTTCTATGTTTGGAACATCTAATGAAGTAGGTAGAAGATAATCCATAAATGAAGCATTCAACAATTGACCATTTTCATCAAACAGCAATTTCTCATAAAAGGCATTCCCTATACCCTGTGCGACTCCACCTTGTATCTGTCCAGCTAAAATCAACGGATTTATAACTTCACCACAATCATGTACAACAATATACTTCTTAATATCCAACAACATAGTTTCGGGATCAACTTCAACTATCATGGCATGTACCCCATTTGCAGTAGCTCCTCTTTCAGGACCAAAATAATTGGTTGCTTCTAAACCAGGTTCAGTTCCTGGTTTTACAGCTCCACGCATTGGATTTGCTCTAGACGCTAAATCACCAAGACTAATACTTCTACTGTGGTCTGATTGCACTCGTGCTACACCATCAACTAGCTCAACAATTTCCTCTTCTGCATTAAGCGCCTCTGTAGCCATTTTCGAAGCCTTAGCACGTACATCACGAGCAGCTTCATTAAACGCATTACCAGCTACTACTGCCCCTCTACTAGCAAATGTGCCTGCACCCCAATAAAATTGATCTGTATCACCTGTAACAATATCAACATCTGTCACTTCTACTCCCAGTTGATCAGCAACTATCTGGGCAAAGCTAGTAAAATGTCCCTGCCCCTGAGTACCAACTCCAGTTAGAGCAGTAACTTTACCTCCTGATTGGACCTGGACTCTGGCTCCTTCATATGGCCCAATGCCAGTTCCTTCTACATATGCAACAATACCTAAGCCTACATAACGACCTTCTGATTTCATTTGCGGCTGAATATTATTAACAAAATTATCATACTCTATTAAATCCAACGCCTTATTCATAGCAGGAGCATAGTTTCCACTATCATAAACCAAAGGTGCAAAGTCCTGATAAATGATTTGATTATCATATGGGAATTGATCTGGTTTGATAAAATTCCTAAAGCGTATTTCTGCTCTATCAATTCCTAATTTACGCGCGCCCATATCTAACAGTCTTTCGATAACAAAAACTCCATGCTGTCTACCAGCACCACGATATGGAGTCACAATAGGAAAGTTGGTAAATACCGCACTAAACTCACTATAATAATTAGGTATGTGATAAGGACCTAATAAAGTACATTGACTATTAATTGGTACCGTTAAACCGTAAGGTGCATAAGCACCAGCATCATGCAAAAACTTATCCGAAACACCTAAAATTATTCCTTTTTCATCTAAAGCAATTTCAGCCGTATGAATTTGACTTCGTTCTTGGGTTGTAGCATAAAAGTTTTCTGAACGATCTTCTATCCATTTAACCGGTCGATTAATTTGCATAGAGACCCAAGGTATCAAGACTTCTTCTTGATAAAACATCATAATTTTAGGACCAAATCCACCACCAATAAATGGTGCAATGACTCTAACTTGGTGTTCTGAAAGATTTAACATGCTAGCAAGTCCATTTCTAATTGGAATAGGAGCCTGTGTTGTATCCCATACTGTAAGTCTCTGTGCCCTCCTATCCCAACTTGCCACAACACCACGATTTTCCATTGCTGCTGCAGCACCATGATCATAGATAAAATCCTTTTTGATCACACAATTTGCTTCACTTTTAACCAACTCATAATCTCCTTTCGTCTGCACGACATGAGCACACAAATTGGTATCCAAATCATCATGCACCAATCCTGCATTTTCATCCAAAGCAGTTGCTAAGTCAGCAACAACTGATAGCGGTTCATATTCAACATATACATCCATCAAGGCATCCTCAGCAATATAACGGTTTTCCGCCAACACCATTACTACTGGTTCACCAACAAATCTAACTTTATCTTTAGCTAATGGAACTTGTGTTCGCTCATTAAATATCAAGTTTTTAATAGGAGGAGGTTGTACCAACAATGGGCCAGGTTGCCAATAATTCCCTAAATCTTCAGCTGTATATACTGCCACAACACCTTCGCGATTTAACGCAGTTGACACATCAATCTTAACTATTTTAGCATGTGCATATGTGCTCCTAACAAATGCAGCATGCACCATATCCGGCAGATTTACATCGTCGACAAACAATGCCTGCCCAGTTAATAACTGTGGATCTTCATTACGTACTATAGATTTACCAAAAAATTGACGTTCTTTCATTCTTCCCCATTAAATTTATCTGTATGCTACGAAGCGCCCCCAACATGAGGCTAATTCCATACCTTTCTGAACAAAACACCCTATGAAATATCGTCCGCTTTCCATATGAGCCAAATCTCCACCCAAATTTTCTGCATGGACTATGCCCTTTGGAAATAAATTCAAATGCATATCTTGATAATACTGGTCCAAAGGATACATTTCATCCCAATCTTTTCCATATTGATCATGTAATTTGTTTTCAGCTTCTTCAAATGTTTTTGGATGAAAAACTCTTTGTATAGTGTTCATAGGATGCTCCATAGCAACACAATCTATACCTAACCATTTGATTTTCTTGTCAACACACCAATCAGCAAAATCAGGAGATGGACCAGGATGTTTAATCATATATCGAAACTCATTTGAATCAGAGCTATTCCAACCATATTTATAATATCCTGTCTTAATAATCAAAATATCATTCTCTTGAACATCAACCACTTCTTCTATCATCTCTGGAGTATAAACACTAGAATCACTAACTTTATCTGAAATATCAGCCAATGCCCCTGGTCCTACCCAATAATCAAGAGGTGTTTCTCCTATGCTCCTACCACTTATACTGAAATGTTTTTCGCCATCCATGTGTGTAGCTAAATGAAAACTTGCTCTACAATTAGCATTATTACGACCCATACCAAAATATTGACCGCCAACTCGTTTGGTATAATCAATACTTAAAGGAATATAATTAGCCCACTGGGGAGTCTGAACACTAAACGGTAAAGTCATATCTAGCATTTCTGTACTAGCCATCATCTCAAAAAAACTCGATGATTCCATTCCTTCAGGAGCAGATAAAGCAACCACACGACACCAAGCTGATTCTACCTCCATAAATGGTAATGGCTGTACCATTATCCAAACTCTCTGATTACCAATTTCATTTATTTGTCCACCTAATGATTCTGCAAGCAAAAGACCGGATTTAGGCATAGTAATATGAGTCAATTCATAATACCAATCTTGTGGAAATAATTCATCCCAAGCTTTACCATAAGTATCCTTCATCTTAGCATCCGCCTTAGCAAATTCACGCTCATGCATATAGCGCAAATTAGTGTTCATGGGATGTTCAGCACACCCACAGTCCACTCCAATTAGCTTCAATTCCATTTTAATTGCCCAATCAAAAAATTCTGGACTTGGACCAGGATGTCGCAGATAATATCCGAACTCTTTGTTTTCTATTCCACCTTGTGCTTCCTTATTGTACACATCCGGTTGATCCCAACCATATTTATGATAACCAGTATTAATAATTAATATATCGCCTTGCTTTACTTCCACCCTACTAGTAATCATTTCCGGTGTATATAAACTGTAATCCGATACTTCTTCGGAAATGTCAACCACAACAGCTTCACCACAAAGATCTGTTAATGGAATATCCGCAATGGCCTTTTGTCCAGAATTAAAGGCTCGAGGTCCCACCAGATGTGTACCAGTATTATTACTCCACTCAATTAATTGACCATTAGCACCCTGACCACCAATATACGATCCTGTCAATCTCTTGAAAAACTGCACCTGCAAAGGCAATTCACCTGGCCAAGGTGGTGTATCAATACTCATTGCTTGATTTAAGTCAAACCAATTAGCATTATTCATCAAACTAATTTTTTTGTCATTACCCATCACATTCTCCTTGTCAGCAAATATACTTACTAATGAATATCAATCCAAAATACCATAATGCTCAGCAAAAGCAACTAACGACTCTTCAAAGACACTCATAGGCGGCCGTACTAACCCAGCTCCTACTTGACCAACTCCAGCATCTTTATGTGCAATTCCAGTATTAATCCGCGGAGTTATTCCTAACTCTACTACTTTTCTTATATCAACTCCCACTGGTGTTCCCCGAAAATCTAAAGCAGGTATAGTAAAATGTTTGTGCTCAGATACAGTAATCTCATACATTTCCATAGTAGCGTTCAATGCATCCTGAGGAGTTCCACTCACAAAAGTAACTATAGCTGGTGCCGATGCCATGGCAAACCCACCAATACCTACAGTCTCTGTAATAGTACTGTCTCCTATGTCACCGCTAGCATCATCGGAAGTAAATCCAGGAAAATATAACCCTACTGGTTGTCCAACTGGCCCAGTAAACCACCTATCTCCTAAACCACTTATGCGCACTCCTAATTCAGTTCCATTTCTAGCCATAACAGTCATTATTGTGCTACCTTCAATACCATGAGCTGCATCGGCCATAGCTTTGCATCCAGCCATAACTGGATTCAATACACTAAGAGCATTATCCGCTAAGAATTGAAGCACGTCTGATGCAATACTGCTATTATCACAATGTTTTGCAATTAGTGGAGCCAATTTAGCTGTATATAATATTGAACCTGCCTTATTGCGATTGTGTCCCTCATCACCCATATGCAATGCTTCCGACAATAACTGTCTAATATCTATTCCATGGTCACTACTAGCCAAAGCATCTGCAATTACGGGAGCTACTTCTTCATTCATCCAACGCAATTTTTTTATTACATCTTCACTATATGCACCATATCTAAGAACTTTTCCATATCCTTCATTTAAATTACTATATGCTTTGTTACCATCAGTGCTGTTTACTATTTCATAAATTTGCATTGAAGCAGTAGTAACACCTGCCATGGGACCAACACTATCAAATTCATGACAAGGAGCAAATTCAATCTCACCACCTTCTATCATACTAATAGCATCTTCTTCATTTTTTGCTAAATTCTCAAAGATTATCCCACCTATTACGGCACCTTTCATTGGCCCTGACATTTTTTCCCAGGTTATTGGAGGACCTGCATGAAGTATCAAATTCGCTTGCATATTAGGAATAAGGTCACTAGCCCGACCAACACCAACGAGAATTGGACGAGCAGACATCATCTTATCCACTGCTAAAGCATTAGATTTTTCAATGTTAATTTTATCCAAAACACCCTCCCATTATGATTTCATCTTGGCTAATATATCCATGAGTTTCTCATTTCCCTGAGCAGGCGGCTGCCAATCTACATGGGTAGATTGTACACCTTGTTGAATGAGACTCTCATGAAAATATTCCAATCCAACATTAATAATACTAGATACCTGTGTTACTTGATCAATATCAGATCCTTCCAAGGACTTGATATTGATCAAGTAAGGACTCAAGCCCATAATAATATTACCAACATAACTAGCTGCTTTATCAGTACAAGTTTCCACATGAGCACCAGCACGCCTTAGAGATTCTATTTGAACAGACAACTCTTGAGGATCATTCTCAGTTCCAATAACTAAAACAACTATTTCTAAATATCTTCCCTCTGACAATGCTGCAGATTTCACATCAGAAATCATTGGTGCTAATTCGGCACTAGGATTAGGATGAGAGCCATGACCTAATACTACATCTAATAATATAACAGCCGTCTCTTCATCTTCAGATTCTTGCCTCAAACGCCTTAATCTCAAATCATAATCCATCATTGGATGTAATCGACCTAATGTGTATTCGTCTTCACCCATATCTATCACTGTGTGTTCCTTGCTAACCGATGCATCATGCAATTTGTAATCACTATTTATAGCAATATTTGAATACACACCCTCAGCAAAAGTATTTAATACCAACAAAGTCTCATAAGCTAATGTACCTCCAGAAAACAGACACCTAACATAACGTTGACTTGGAGCAAATTCTTTGTTGCTAACTGGAGTATTCATTGTTATAGAATCCAAATTACTAGACAACTTAACTGCTAAATCTGATGCCTCATGTAAAGTCTTTGCAAAAAAAACATTTCCTATACGAGTAACAAGTGGCACAAAACCTAAGAAATTCACTACTACTGGTTTATTCAAAGTGTTTATAAAACGTATCAAATCAATAGCAACTTCTGATGCCAAAGGTTTAGATGTTAAAACTATGACCTGTGTATCATTATCTCCAGCCAACAATGAAAGCGCTTGTTTCGATGTTATTCCTCCAACTTTGTCTTTTAAATCTCTCCCGCCAGTACCAAAAGCATGACTTACACCACTACCTAAACCATCTAAACTAACAATTAAAGCCTGTAAACCAGTACCAGATGCAGCAACTACACCTACAGGACCTATTTTAGTCACATTTGCAAAACCAAAACCCACACCATTAATGACTGCAGTACCACAATCAGGTCCCATAACTAACAGACCCTTTTCTAAAGATGATTTCTTTATCAATATTTCATCATCTAAAGACACATTATCACTATACAAAAAAACATTTTTACCCAAATCTAATGCTTCTAATGCTACATCAACCGCATACCGTCCTGGAACAGAAATCAATACCCAACGAGCATCTGGCAAACTTCTCACAGCTGTAATTAAACTTCTTGGACGAAAGTCTTGAGAAGTTTGAGAAGACTGACGCTGACTCATAATCATATCTACACTATCTAAAGCATCTTTACCCTTTTCTGCACTCTCAGCTTTTATAGCAATAATTAAGTCTTCTGCAGCAGCATATTTGGAGTCTTCTGTTAACAAACCGCTCTGTTCTAAAACATCTCTATTAGCTTCTGTTCCCATCATTACACCAACATCAAGAACTCCTTTTAAGGCGAGTATACTTTTCTGTAGCTGCATTAAAACTACAGAGTCGTAATATGTACCTGAACGAACTTCATTAACTATATGTGTCATTAGTCAAAATCCTTTTCATGCTAATAATCTTTCTATCTCCATAGCTATACCGTAAAGCATCTCATCTTCTTCAAATCGACCTGCTAACTGCAGGCCAAATGGTAAATTTTCCTCATTATTACCACTAGGTATAGCAAGTGTTGGCAAACCACTATGAGTCCACGGCAAATTCATAATTGGATCTCCTGTACTAGCCAATCCTTTAGGAGCAACTCCTGGAGCTCCAGGTGAAACCCATGCATCTATCTGTTGCAAACACATTGCTTTTTGCAGTTTTTCTCTTAGTAAAAGACGGCTTTGTCGAGCTACATGTAATTCATCACTAGATATTGCTTGTCCACGTAAAATCAAATCTACTGTTTTTTCATGATAAATAGATTGATAGAGTTTAAACCATTCTTTGTGTACATTTGCAGCTTCCGCAGCAACTATCAAATTATGTGTTTCAACTATAGTATCAAAATCATTCATTACATTAATGGGTTTGACTTTTACACCTGATTCTGCAAGTCTATTGCATGTTGCGAGAAATTGAACACGCCCCTCGTCTGTAACTTTACTTAAATAAGGTCCTTCAGGAATACCAAGAGTCAGTGAACCCTTATTTAATTTAGCATTAGTACTATTCCATGAATTAACAAGATTACTGGCAGCAAGCAATGTTAATGAAACATCCTTAGCGAAAACACCTACATGATCTAGTGAATTTGACAAAGGTATAACTCCAAAACGCGATATACGATCATACGACGGCTTATAACCTGTAACACCACAAAAAGATGCAGGACGAGTTATTGATCCAATAGTTTGAGTACCTAAACTAATATGACACAAATCCAGACTAACTGCTGCAGCCGATCCGCTACTAGATCCACCAGGAGTATGATAAACATTGTGTGGATTTTTTGTAGCACCAGGTGCAAAATAAGCAAACTCTGTAGTAACTGTTTTTCCAATAATCAATGCACCCGCTTCTTTTAACAACCTTACACTTTCAGCCTCTTCTACTTGAAACACTTCCTGGGGAAGTTGACTTCCTGCTCTTGTTTCATGTTCACTAACATGAAAAATATCTTTAACTCCAACTAGCAAACCAAACATAGATGGTCTCTTCTGGGGATCTGGATAATTTTCAAACAAAACTTGTGCTTCATTGCGCAAACGCTCAAACCTACCATCTTCAGACACAAAAGCAACAAATTTCTTATCTTTCTCATTAAATTCATTTTCCAAATGACTTAAGTAATCCAAATAATCATTTAGACTTCCTTTAGAAAACTGATCAACCTGGTGTTCGTTATCAATATCCATCATGAATTTTTTCTCTCCACGTACAATAAGACAGCATCTACAATATGCTGATAGCCCGTACATCTACACAAGTTACCAGATAATGCATACCTTATTTCCTGTTCTGTAGGTTCAGGATTATTTTTTAAAAAGGGAATCAAGCTCATTAAAATGCCTGGCGTACAAAATCCACACTGCAAGCCATGCGCCTCACGAAATGCTTCTTGAAGAGCATTTAATTTCTCAGGACCTTCTGACAATCCTTCTACTGTCATTATTTCTAATCCGTCAGCCTGCACAGCAAACATCAAACATGCTCTTACTGCATGACCATCCATTATTACAGTACAAGCACCACAAACCCCATGCTCACAACCAACATGAGTACCTGTCAATCCCAGCGTATGACGAATAAAGTCACTAAGCAGCAAGCGTGCCTCTACATCAGCAGTATATTGACTACCATTAATGCTCAATTGTATGTTATGTTTCTCATTCATGTTTTTGTACTCTAGAATAAGCCGACTTCAATGCACGCTTTGTCAATATATTTGCTAAATGTCTTTGGTAATTTGCTGTAGCATGTATACCACCAATTGGATCTATTTCTTGTTGTGATGCTAAATCAGCAACTTCCATTATTAACTCCTCCGTTAGTACCTCTCCAATCAACAAACCTACTGCCTTATTGGTATCCATTGGAGCTTCTCCCATATTCAGAAAAACAATGCGTGCATTATTACAGATATTGTCATTATCTAATGTCAATAATACTGCGACACCAGCCATCGCATAATCACCAGATCTACGAGCAATCTCTTGAAACGCCCAACCCGTACGATCTTCAAACAAAGGCAATTCAATTTCAGTCATTATTTCATCTGCGCTAATATCCGTCTCAAAATAACCCTTGAAAAACTTCTTGCTCTTTATCCAACGTGAACCACGAATGGATTCCACACAAAAACGCGCATTCATCGCTACTGCAACAACTGGAAGCTCAGCTGCAGGATCGGCATGAGATATATTGCCACCTACAGTACCTCTATTACGAATTTGTGGATGTGCTATATAAGGCAATGCTTCTTCTAATAAAGGACTATTCTTAGAAACAACTGAGTCATTTTCTAGTTGCATCAATCTAGTCATAGCACCTAATCTTAATTTATTAGAATCCAAATTGATATATGACAAACTATCAAGCATGTTAATATCTAACAACACACTTGGCTGCATAATTCTAAAGTTCATAGCTGGAATAAGACTTTGTCCACCTGCTAAAATACGAATCTCATCTCCATACTCAGACTTTACTTCTAAAGCCTCTTCCAAAGATTCTGGTTTTATATATTTGAAACTAGCTGGTTTCATAACCTTTCCAATTACTAAATAATTTGTTAGACATTGTATAATCTTTACATACAATCAATTAAACATAATTCAATTTATACGACTAACTTATATCTAAGGAAAATAAGATTATATCATTAACAATTTCCAAAATGACTCAAAGTCCCTACAACAGACAAAATGGAGAAAATCATGAGTACAACTAATAACCTTCTTGATGGAATAAGAGTTATTGATCTTACCAGAGTATTAGCAGGTCCTTATTGCACAATGATGTTAGGAGATTTAGGGGCTGAAGTAATTAAAATAGAAGTTCCCAAAAAGGGTGACGATACTCGACACTGGGGACCTCCTTTTACTGAAGGAGGTGAATCTGCATATTATATTAGTGCAAATCGTAATAAACGCAGTATTACTTTAAACCTGAAAACTACTGAAGGATTGAAAATCTTGAAATCATTAATAGCTACTAGTGACATTCTCGTAGAAAATTTCAAAACTGGAACATTAGATAAATGGGGTCTTAATTACGATGAGTTACAAAAAATTCATCCTGGAATAATAGTCTGTTCAATCACCGGATATGGACACACTGGACCTTTCAAATCTCGCCCAGGTTACGACTTGATAGTACAAGCTACAGGTGGGTTCATGAGCATCACTGGTCCAGCTAATGGTGATCCAAGTAGAGCTGGTGTTGCAATTGCTGATATTAGTACAGGCATGTTTGCAGCAAACGCCATACTCGCAGCGCTATTTTATCGAAATAAAACTGGAGAAGGACAAAAAATAGATATGTCTTTACTGGATAGTCAGGTTGCACTGCTTTCGTATGCAGCCACAAACTATTTTGTATCAGGTCAAGTTACAAAAAGACTCGGCAACGCTCACCCCAACATTGTGCCCTATCAATCATTTAAAGCTAAAGACATGCATTTTGTACTAGCAGTTGGCAACGACAAACAATGGAAAATTTTCTGTAATGCAATAAACAAACCGGAGTGGATAACCAACAAAAAATTCTCAACAAACGCCGATCGCGTTACCAATCGAAATCTTTTGGTAAATAAACTGAACAAATTGTTTTTAAAAGAAACAGCACAATATTGGCTCAACATCTTCAAAGATGCTAACTTGCCATCTGGTCCCATAAATGAAATAGACCAAGTGTTTGAAAATGAGCAGGTACAAGCACGTAAAATGTTTGTTGAACTAAATCATCCAATCGACAACAAAATTACTTTGCTAAATTCTCCAATCAACATTCCTACATCACCTACAAAACCCCAAATAGCACCTCCCACTCTAGGACAACACACAGAAGAAATCTTAAAACAAATTATAGGACTCGATAATCAGGAAATTGCCAAACTAAAAAAGAAAGGTGTCATCTAGACTCATGGCTAATACAACCTATCACAACTAACATCAAGCCGATTCTGATAAATAATTCTTAATTAGAATAAACTGGTTATTATCAATCAATTCAAATGCTAGCCACTCATCTATTAATTCACTAATTGTATAAACAGCATGCAGTCTATAGCCCTGAGAATCCAATAATTTTCTACCTCCTTGCTGCCGATCAATCAAAACTACAATATCATTAATATTTAAACCTACTTTCTGTAGCGAATTTATAGTTTCAAATTTGCTGCCACCTGTAGAAATCAAATCATCCAAAACTATTGCTGTTTCTCCACTTTTGTATACTCCCTCAATTGAAGATTTCGTACCATATTCTTTGGTTTCTCGTCTAGGATAAATCAAGGGTTTATTCAACAACAAAGATACTGCGGTACCTATTGGCAATCCCGCGTATGGTATTGCAGCTATACAATTAAATCGTAAATCTAATACTTTCTTTACAATTTCTTTAGAAACTCGGTTCAACACATCCGGAAACGATGCTAACCTTCTCATGTCAATATAAAAAGGCGACTGCTGCCCCGACTTTAGAGTAAAGTCTCCAAACTGTACACATCCTGTTTCAATTAAGTCAACCGCAATATTATTGGTAACATGTACTGTATGATTTTGCTTACGTGATTCTCGCTCCCTATTAATAGCATCACATAATTCAGCAGCTACAGCGGCTCTATCACTTTCTCCTGAAATAGCCCGTGACACTGTGATCAAAACACCCATCCCATCTTTCCTTAATCCTGATATCAATGCATCCTTTAAGCTAGCTCCTTGCACACCAACCCCTGGACACAAAATCCAAGAATTAGGAGCAATGTCTCGCACTCTAGTCAATGCATAAGGATCTGTAGCTCCTACTACCAATCCAATATTATTATGTTTGCTCCACACCAGGGATTGTCGCGCAACATGTAAATAGATTTGTTCTCTATTACTTTCCAATATTTGCACATCATTAGAACCAGGATTTGATGTTTTACATAAAATAAATACTCCTTTCTCTGGACGCCGAACAAATGGTGCAACTGAATCAGACCCTAGATATGGACTATAAGTTACAGCATCAGCACCCAAGTGCTGAAACACTGCATTACTATATGCTAAAGCTGTACTACTTATATCACCTCGTTTCGCATCTAATATTACTGGTATATCTTCTGGAATGCTACTAATAACTTCTCGTAAGGCACTAATACCTTCAGCACCAAACACCTCAAAAAAAGCGCTATTAGGCTTAAAAGCACAAGCATACTTTGCACAGCTATCAACAATTTCCAAACAAAAATCTCTTGCTGCAGCAGCAGATGGTTTGTCTAAATGTTGAATATGAGGATCTAGACCTACACACAACAATGAATCAACCGCTTTGCTTCTGTTTTCTAAATAATCGAAAAAACTATTCACAATATAATTGTAACCTTTGACCAAAATTTATCCAAATGAATTTATCTAGATAATCAAATAGTCAATCAGAATTCACCTCTATATGCATCATCCAATATTTCCATTATATGCTTCACATTAATATTGCTGTTCATCGCTCGCAAACTCACTTCTATTTGTGTCATACAACCTATGTTACTAGTAACTAAATAATCTACACCTGTCTTAATAATATTAACAGCTTTCTGTACACCTAACTTATTAGCCACTTCAGGATGCTCAAGATTATAGATACCTGCTGATCCACAACAAATCTCGCCATCCATAATATCTACTATTTTCAACCGTGGTATATGATGCAATAACCTACGAGGAGCATTTCTTATACCCTGAGCATGAGACAAATGGCAAGCATCATGATAAGCAATTTCTCTATCTTCATTCACAATCACCTCATCTACTATACCTAAACCATCCAAAAAACTAATTGCATCCTCAACAATACCTGAAAAATCCATAGCCATTTCATATTGAGGAGTATCTTGAAACAGTCTCGAATACTCACTAATTGCTGAACCACAACCAGCCGCAGTTGTAATAATCGCATCAACATCTTTAGGAAAAACTTTCATATTTTGTAAAGCCATATTACGAGATGAATCTGATAACCCAGCATGATAAGTTAAAGCTCCACAACAGCCCTGTCCTTGAGGCACTATTACTTCTATACCATTTCTTGCAAATACTCTAATAGTAGCCTGATTAATTCTTGGAGCTAACACAGACTGCACACAACCCTGCAACAATGCAACACGTGCCCTTTTATTGCCAATTGCATATACTGTTTCAGGAAATTTTTCATTAACTGGAAAACTTGCAGGCAACAAATCAAACATTGCCTTTAATTTGAGCGGTAAAAAGTTTCTTAAAGATTTTAGAATAATACCAATATAAACAACAAACCGAAAACGAGCTGTATAGGGCATTATTGCGTACATAAATTTTTTCAAATATTTGTCAAAAAAACTATACTTTACATTAGTTTCATTTGCATATTCACGAAATGAAACTAGTAAATCACCATAAGGTACTGAAGGGGGACACGCTGTTACACAAGCCATACAACCTAAACACTTTTCTATAAATGGATTCGCTTCATTCAAAGACAACGTACCTTCTAATACATTTTTCATTAACAAAATACGTCCTCGAGGGGAGTCCATCTCCTGTCCAAGCACACGGTAAGTGGGACAAGCTGGCAAACAAAAACCACAATGTACACACGACTTCACTGCATCAGCCATGATTTGACCATTTGGTCCTACATTATTCACTTCAATATTATGTTGCATTATAATGACATAAATCTATTCTTTGGATCTAGAGCCGCCTTTACTTTAGCAGCAAAAACATTATCAAAAGCAGAGGTTCCTAACCAAGGAGTATTATATTCGCCAAGAAGTAACAAACCCGTCAACCCTAAATTCTCCAAAATTTTGTCCAACTCTACAATCGAATCCATCCACCCTATCCATGCCACATTACCTCCAACACTATATAACCGTAATGCTTCATAGTGACTAAGTTTAGAGTCCAGTCGACAAACAATATCTGGTGTAATTGGAACCTTAATTAACATACAACTATCATCAAGCCAACAAAAATTTCTTAACGATGACCATTTTTCACTTTCTTCTCTATCTTTAAATATCACTGCACCATTTTTATATCTAGCAATGCTATCTAGACGTTTCTGTAAACTATTTTGTATACCTCCTATTCTTACTCGTACTATTCCATTTGATTCAATATCAAGTGCTAAAAACTCAATTTTGCTTAATGACAATAATTTCATAAACTTAACCGCTTCTTCTATGTTAAGACAGTCCCATTCTAATGTAGCAAAAGCCTGTGATTGGGGAAATACCTTCATAGTAATTTCTGTAATTATTCCAAACCTTCCTAAGCTACCAACCATCAATTTTGGAAAATCAAATCCAGCTACATTCTTAACAACCCGACCACCACCATTTAACAAATTGCCATCCCCTGACACCCAACTTATGCCAAGAACAAAATCACGAACACCTCCAAATCCATACCTACAAGGACCACTTAGACCAGCCGCTAAAACTCCACCTAATGTGGACCCCTTATCAACCATAGGAGGATCAAATGGCATCCATTGATCGTTGTCAGATAAAACCTCCTCAATATCGTTTAGCCGCGTACCAGCCAAAGCTGTAAATGTACATTCCTCTGGACGATACTCCAATATTCCTGAAACATCAGATAAATCAATGGTCGTTACACTATCATTATGATTTAACAGACCAGGTTTTGTACCACCACCTCTAACCACCATAGGTGCATGAGACTCAACAACAACTCTCTGAATTTCCTCTATTGATTGTGGATAAAACAAATCTCAACACTCCTAATATACTAAATTCAACAATTCATATTCCCGGCACACGACTTCTAGAAAACACCTTATCATTATTTGCAATTTGATGAGGATCAATAATATCTGTCAAAATCAGCATTTGGTCCATATCTTTGTCAGAAAACATATCATTCATAAATTCACGTTTTTCCATGCCTACTCCATGCTCCCCAGTAATTACTCCTCCTCTTCTAATACACATCTGTACTATCTCGCTAGCCAATAATTCAGCTTTCTCAAGCATTTCTTCATCACTATTATCAAAAAGCACGTTCGGATGAAGATTACCATCGCCAGCATGAAAAACATTTGCTACCCGAATACCATACTTCTCACTTAAACTATCTATCTCAGCTAATGCTGAACCCAATTGACTCCTAGGAACAACTCCATCCTGTACTATGTAGGCTGGACTAATCTTGCCAAGTGCTCCAAATGCACCTTTTCTACCTTTCCATATCAAAGCACGTTCATTCTGATTATTAGCACTTGTAACATTATATGCACCTGATTCATAAATAATTTTACGTAAACATTTGAATTCTTCTTCTATTTCTACTATCTCACCTTCTAACTCAACAATTAATACTGCACCTGCATCAGTAGGATATCCTGCATGGACTGTAGCTTCTACCGCCTTAATAGTAAGATTATCCATTATTTCCATTGCAGTAGGTAAGAGTCCTGCATCTATAATAGATGATACAGCATCACCAGCTTGTTCCATACTCGGATAGGCAGCAAGTAATGTTCTAAAGCCTTCCGGCATAGGAACTAATCGCAAGATTATTTCTAAAGCAATACCAAACAATCCCTCAGACCCAACAAACAAACCTACCAAATCTGGGCCAACGCTATCCAAACTATGACCTCCAATCTGTACCACTGTACCATCAGGCAAGACTGCTTTTATACCTAACACATGGTTACTTGTCATACCATGCTTCAAGCAATGTGCTCCTCCTGAATTAAATGCCACATTTCCTCCAATAGTACAAACAAGTTGACTGGACGGATCTGGAGCATAATGCAATCCATAATGTTTGGATGCTTCTGAAACATCATTGTTAATCACGCCACACTCAACTACTGCATAACGCTCTTCTATATTTAAATCCAAAATACTATTAAGTCGATTTAAACCAATTACAATACCTCTTTCGTTAGGTAAAGATCCTCCCGATAAACTTGTTCCACTACCACGAGCAACAAATGGGACACTATGTTCATGACATAAACGAACTATTGAAATCACTTCTGATTGCTTATTTGGAAGCACAACAGCTCGTGGCAAAGCCTTAAATGCAGTAAGACCATCAGACTCATAAGGAATTAATTCTGAGTGAGCAGTTAATACCTGTTCATCCGTCACTATATCCTTTAGCTTGTCCAAAAAAGACTTCGACATAACCTACTAACCCATAGAATAATATGTTGAAACTATCTCGGCCATTACTGCGAGAGCTATCTCTTCAGGAGACTTACCTCCAATATCCAACCCTATTGGAGCCGACAATCTATCTAAATATTTAGTGCTTAGACCTGATTTCAACAAACGTTTGTTTCTTAATTCATTAGTTTTTTTACTACCCAAAGCTCCCACATAGAATGCTTCGCTAGACAAAGCGGTCAACAAAGCTAAGTCATCAATTTTAGGATCATGTGTGAGAACAGCAACAGCGGTAGAAGCATTCAGTCCAATTTCCTCAAGAGCAACGTCTGGCCATTCATGAATAATTCGATCAACATTTGGAAAACGTTGTTCGTTACCAAATGCCCTCCTTGGATCCACGACTATGATGTGATATCCCATAATCTTTGCTATCTTAGAAAGCGATACTGCAATATGAACTCCTCCTATTAACACAAGAATAGGTTTAATAGAATTAACTTCAACAAAAAATCTTATACCATCTTGTTTTTCAGAAAGAATTGAAGAACCTGAATCTAACAAATTACTTGCCAATTTAATAATATTAGAATTAAACGTAGAATCCATCTCTCCTTTAATTTCTCCATTTTCAAGAACAAGAATGCTTCTACCTAACAATAAGCTTGGACCCTCCACAACAGTTAGTACAGCATACTTGAACTCTTCCATAGATTTACGTAATCTAAACAAATCCTTATCAAGTATTTGTAAAAATACAGATATTGTCCCACCACAAGCTAATCCTACCTCCCATGCATCTTCATCTGCCACCCCAAATTCAATCAATTCTGGTTTGTTAGATGTTAATACTTTTCTTGCTATTTCAACTACAGCACCCTCCACACAACCACCACTCACTGAACCGAGAATTCCTCCTGCTGAAGTTATTGCCATACTAGAACCAACAGATCTAGGTGCAGAACCCCAAGTACTCACTACTGTTGCAACAACTGTATCAACACCATCTGAAATACAAATTTCTAATTCATCTAATATATCTTTCACTACTATTCCTTTATGACTAGAATTTATATCTAACAAACAACATTTTATGTGTTTAGCACATAATTACTTGCAAAAAACCTGTTTGAATTAACTATTAACCATATTACGAATATGCTCTACTACTTCTGGATTTGCTAAAGTAGTAATATCTCCTACATCATCTTTGTTTGAAATTGAAGCTAACACTCTACGCATGATCTTACCTGATCTTGTTTTTGGCATGTCAGGTACAATCCACACATTTTTCGGTCTAGCTATCTTACCAATTTCTGTCTCTATAGCCTTAACTACAACTCGCTCTAAATTTTTGGAGTCAGACATACCTGGTTGCAAAGAAACATAAACATCAGGTACTTTGCCCTTCAACTCATCTGCTACAGGAACAACTGCTGCCTCCGCAAGACCATCTACTGTCATACATGCTGACTCAAGCTCCTTAGTGCCAAGTCTATGGCCCGCTACATTTATTACATCATCTACCCGTCCCAAAATACGATAATAACCATCCTTCGCTTGCATTGCAGCATCGCCAGGAAAATAAGGCCAATCACGCCAATCCTTACTATTTAAATCCTTACAATATTTCGCATAATATGTTTCTACAAATCTATCACGATCACCCCATATAGTCTGAAACCCTCCTGGCCATGGGTTTTGAATGCAAATATTCCCTGCAATACCACTACCTTCATCTATTACATTACCATCCTCATCATAGATAACTGGATGTATACCCGGCATAGCAGGACCAGCACTACCTGGTTTCATAGAATGTATAGCAGGCATAGTGCTACACAAAAACCCACCTGTTTCTGTTTGCCACCATGTGTCTACAACTGCAGCCTCACCTCTACCTATAACATCATAGTACCATCGCCACACCTCAGGCTCTATAGGCTCACCTACAGTAGTCATATGTTTAAATTTATAATTGTACTTAAGTGGTTCTTCCGGACCATCCTTACGTAACATGCGCACTGTAGTTGGAGCAGTATGAAAAATATTGACACCTAACCTCTCTGCTATTCGCCATGGACGACCAGCATCTGGAAACGTTGGAACACCCTCATACATAACACTAGTACCACCCAATGAAAGCGGTCCGTAGACAATATAAGAATGACCAGTAATCCAACCTATATCTGCCATACACCAATATACATCTTTTAATTGAATATCCTGCACATATTTTGAAGTACCTGTTACATAGGAAAGATAACCTCCTATGCTATGCTGGCAACCCTTTGGCTTACCTGTAGTTCCACTTGTATACATCAAAAAAAGAGGAGCATCTGCATCTAAATTGATAGGATCAACAATAGATCCTCTATATTCCTTCAAACATTCTTCAACAAAAAAATCTCTGCCTGAAACCATAGGTGATTCTGATTGATATGAATCTAAATAACGCCTCCACACAAGTACTTTGTCCACAGATTGACCAAGGTCTTCTGCCACTTCCACTGCTTCATCAGCCTTAATTTTGTGATCCAACATAGTTCCATTACGATAATATCCATCCATAGTAATTAGAACTTTGCTACCTGAATCGGCAATTCGTTCGCCACAGGCTTTACCACTAAAACCACCAAACACAACCGAATGTATTATGCCAAGTCTAGCGCAAGCTAACATCACAACAGGAAGCTCAATAGACATAGGCATATGTATTGTTACTCTATCTCCTGGTCCTAATTTTGCAAAATCACGAAGTAAAGCAGCGGTTTCGTTTACTCTGACATATAACTCTCTGTATGTAATAACTTTGTGATCTTCATCCTCTATTTCTGGAACAAAAATAAATGCTGTCTTGTTTCCATTATCGATAATATGCCTATCTACACAATTATAACTAGCGTTAATCTTGCCTCCTACAAACCATTTCCAACAAGGTGCATCGCTAGAATCGAAGATCTTATCCCATTTCTTGTACCATGTTAATAAGTTAGCATATTCAGTAAAACAATCAGGAAATTTGTCTAAAGCAAAGCGCTCATATATCTCAGGATCCTTCATGTTAGCTTGTGCCACAAATTCCTTATTAGGCGCAAAATACTCCTCTTCTTGCCAATGCACAGCAATCTGCGCTTCAGTTACCTTTTCATGCTCTATATGTTTCATTACTATGCTCCTTTTTGAACACCAATAATGTTCTCACAACTTTAGCACAATGGTTGCAAAATGCAAACATCAACAATTTAAATTTCATTTAACCTAAAGATCCTTCTAGTTAATATGCAAAATTTGTAAACATTGGACATCATAGTACAATACTACTAATATCGTATAAAATTCAAAATACAAATAGGTCTACATTTGATAATAAACTTCTATTCTACATTGCGAGATATAGCCGGCACTCAATCCATTACATTAGACTATCCAAATGGCGAAACCATCAGTCATATTATCCAAAAAATAGTAGCTCTTTATCCTGACATGCACTACGAATTACTAGACGATAACAACATGATATATGGTCATGTACACATTTTTGTTAATGGATTAAATATGACTCTGACTAAAAAAAACTCATCAGAAACTATCTCCAATCAGAGCACATTAGATATTTTTCATGCAATAGGAGGAGGACATCATACAGGAGAAATTCATTTAATCAAAAAGCGTCTTGCATTTGACCTTTTCTAAAACTGCAATGCTGTATTCTTGATCAAGCAACTTTTGCACATCATTCAGAGAAACATTACTAACATTCACAATATTTACATCCTTTGATTCCCTAGATGCATTCAACAAATATGCCCACCTATAAAACCCTTCATATTTATCACGAGTCACACCCCTAACCAAGTTCATGTCCCGATCCTTAACCCAATTGACAATTAAATCAGGACACAATGACAAAACATAATCAGGGTCAAATTTATTATGACCTACTTCAAAAAATGTTGGCTCTATTCTAGCAATATGCCTATCATTTAATCCTAGCATATCTATTGTTTGCAAACCTGAATAGAAAGGAATCTTACCAGCAGCATCTGAAGCTAACAACTTACCTTCATACTCTTCTTTAATCATCTGTCCTAACTCAATATTCCTATCATATTTATGAAATGTATATAAAAATCTATCGTCTAATACCACCATTCGTAACTGCAATATTATCAACATGCTTACTATGAATATTCGACCACGACCCCCTAAATCTGACCCTATATATCTAAACAATGCTATTAAACCTAATGGATACAATACTACTAAAAATCTTTCTACAAAATGATCAGCGCCAATATAAATCCAGTAAAAAATCCAAGCAAAAATAAACACTGTTTCAAACTTAAATAATTGTTGATTTTCTAACTGTGCTTTTCTGTATAAGTTTGAGAACACTTGTACAAAAACTAAAACAGCGACCAATAAATATACAAACAAACCCTCATTCATAGAAATACCCCAAAGCTGTCTAACAGCAAAAACAACCCTTTCAATTAGAGGACCTGACACCTTGGCATAATATGTATTAGGAAGAAGATCACCATAATAATACAATCTCCAGATAGAATAAGCAGAAAGTGTACACACCACAACCATTAACGACCACCACATCTCCCTAAAACATCCTTTCAGAAATAAATAAAAAATTACAATAGATGCTATTACAAAACCATCCGCTCTAGCCATAGATATACAAATGAGCAGCAAACTTAAAATCCTTAAGTCTTTTGCACCTTCTATAATACGTTCAATATAAACCATTAACAACAACACTAAGAAAACAATTAATATAGTTTCCATTCCTGATGAAATCCACATCCATAGCGGAGGAGTTAGGACAAACACAAAAGCAGCTAAAGATCCATTAGTGTTTCCAAATTTGTCTCGTGTATAGTTAGCAAACACATACAAAGCACCTATGCCAAAGCAAATATTAAGAACAACTGATACAACATATACATGTGTAGATGCACCCACAAGAAACACAGGTGTTAATAACAGTAGATAAAGTAAATTGGAATAACCCTCTACTGGATCTCCAGGATTAAATACTATTCCATTTCCATTTGCTAAGTTTTCAGCATATCTATAAGTAATATAAGCATCATCAGTACCCCAAGCATCTCCACTCCAATCATAATGAAAATAACCCATCCAATAGTGTGCAAGAGAACCAATCACCAACAAAGCAGCTGAAAAGTTTAATACAAAGACCTTATTAGTAAAAATTTTCTTCATTTCTCTATGCGAGCTACTACACAATCAAAAAATTCTCCTACTAACTTCTTAGTCACCCCTGGAGCTAAACGCATAGCTAAACTAGCAATCCTACCCATAATTTGTACATCAGCACGCCAATTTAATTCTGTCATACCATCGTCAGTCTCCTGAAGATCCATATTGGCTTCAACTTCAGCAGCGCTACCCGGCGCATTGCCTCTTGCTCGCATCACTGCAAGATTTGGTGAATCTAATTCCACCCATTCAACCTCCATAGCGAAACTAACCTTAACAGCCCCCAAAGCAATTCCAACGTCCGTTCTAAATTTCTTGTCAGGTTCAACTACTTCAACTGTGTTAACGCCTGGCGCACACTGACTAACTAAATCTGGATCTGTCAAAAAATCCCAAACAACTTGTCTACTAGCATTAATTTTCACTTTTCCATCAAATTTCATAATCACCTCCACAATAATTTCAATATTATAACTAAAATATAGAATATCTATATTTATTATAGAAGCAATAGTTTTGTATTACTGTGTTAATACAAATATAATACAAATAATCTATAATCACTTAAAATACAAATTAGATAGAAGGAGAGTGTCTCAATGAATGTTGCAAATCTTGTTAGTGTATTAGCCAGTATATCTTGGCTATTATTAATAGGAAGTATTTTGTTTGCTGGTGCCAGCGTAGCTCGTGGAGGACGTGCTGGTTCATATGCTAGCTTAGTAATTGGCGCATTAGCGCTTGCTCTTGTACTATCAACAATAAGTCAAGGTCTTGTGTTTATACAGCCCGAAACACGTGGTGTAGTAATAAGTGCTTTAAGACAAACTGGTCTTCGAAGTCAAGCTCTACAACCCGGTTTGCGCTTTGTTACTCCATTTTTCGAAGACGTAATAGTATATCCAATAGCTAAACAAACATACACTATGTCCGGAGCTTCAGCTGAAGGACAAATTAGCGGTGATGATTCAATAGTAGCCCGTACATCTGATGGTCAAGAAGTCCGAATAGATGCATCTGTTATATTTTCAATTGATCCATCTGCGGTAGTAGATGTACATGTCGAATGGCAAAATAGATACGTTGATGGATTAGTCAGGCCACAACTTCGTGGTATAGCCAGAGACTCAGCAGCTAGATATGGCGTTGAAGACATATACAGTGTCAGACGTGACGAATTAGCAGTTGAAATTGAAGAAGCGCTAAATGTAACTCTAGTGGAAAATGGATTAATATTGGATGATTTTGTTTTACGTAATATTACCTTTACACCAGAATATGCAGCAGTCATTGAACAAAAACAAATAGCGGAACAAGAAGTTCAACGTCAAGCATTTGTAGTAAAACAAAGAGAACAAGAAGCAGAACAACTTCGACAAGTATCTCAAGGTGAAGCAGATGCTGCAGTTATAGCATCTGAAGGTAAAGCTAAAGCAATCTTGGTTGAGGCAGAAGCTCAAGCAGAAGCTCTTACAAAGATAGGAGACGCTCTCACTACGAACCCTGATCTTCTACAATATACTTATGTACAGGAACTTAGTGAAGATGTAAAAGTAATGCTATTGCCATCAAACAGTCCTTATCTCTTTAACTTACCTGAACTAGAAGGATTGTCTACTAGCGAATAATTTGATGATCAAAATATGTCAAAGGGCCTATCTAATACAATAGGCCCTTTTCGCTGCGGAGAGGGTGGGATTCGAACCCACGGTGACTGTAAAGCCACAACGCTTTTCGAGAGCGCCCCGTTCGTCCACTCCGGCACCTCTCCAATAAATTAGTATACAACTAAATTTGTTACATTAATATTGTCTATCAATTGATGCTTGTAATATCTTTAAAATATCCTTACCATATGTTTTTCGCCTCCATGATCCTAAATCTTTTACCAATTTCAATCCTTCATAATCAACAGGATTCAAAACAGCCAAGTCCCATAATATTTCTTTGGCAACGATAACGTCTGATGACACACCTCTATTAATAGCCCGGCTCTTTCTCCACAATTTCAAAGATTGATATCTATCTCTGGTCAACTGATCAACTCTTTCTCTTTTCGGCTTATCAGGATACTTAGCAACAAGACCTCTGCTAACTGCCTCCAAAATACCTTTATAATGAAGTCGCACCTGACGAGCACTTATATCTCTAATATTTCCCAGTTGTTTTTTGTTTGTTGGACATTCACGAGCAATTACCATTATCACATGATCCCTAAGTATTCTAAATGGTGGTACATCTAACCTACAAGCAATTTTGTCACGATATTTGTATACTTCACATAATACTGCGGCATTTTTATTTGGAAGACTACGTGCTCCGGAAATTCTCCAAAAATCTTGTGGGGACTTACATAACAATTTACGACAACTCGCACGTGCAATCCGATCAAACTCTTCATATACTTCAAGCCATTGATCCTGACAAACAAATTCCTTAATAATACTGTCACGAATAGCTAACAAAAAACGTGTGTCCTGTTGCGCATAAAATAATTGCTCTTTGGTTAAAGGTCTTTCAGCCCAATTAGACAATTGAAATTTCTTGTCAACTCTAACTGAATATTTATCCCACAAAATTGAAGCCAAGCTCAAATTATTCCAACCTAAAAATCGTGCAGCAATCATAGTATCAAACAAACCTGTCACTTTCCAACCGTAATCACGCCATAAGCCCATCAAATCATATTCAGCTGCATGAAAAACTTTTTCTATCTTCTTGTTCTCAAAAACTGACTTTAATTTAGTTAAATCTTCCAACAAAATTGGATCAACAATGAAATCTGCCTGACTTGTTGAAATTTGAATTAAACAAACTCGTTCTTGATAAGCATGTAAAGAGTTCGCTTCTGTGTCAACACCAATAACAACTTCTTGATTTAACTCCTCAACAACTCTACATAAATCCTTCTGTGTAGTTACTAATTGATACTTTCTCATATTTTTAGTATATTATTTTCGTATTATATTATCAAGATTACCTTACAAAAATTTGACAATAAATGTTGTTTGTGTAAAAATTAACATATTGAGAAATATTGATATTGAGAAATATTGAGAAAAATATATACGAATTATTATGACAATTGCTACCCCTGCCGTACCAATTACCAGACGTGAATTCCTATACTATGTATGGGGTGCATCCATTGCTCTTTTCATGGCTGAAATGGGTGGTGCCTTCATATGGTTTGCATTACCTAGATTTAAGGAAGGAGAATTTGGAGGAATTATTACACTGCCTATATCAGACTTACCTACTCCTGATTCAGGACCCAAAGACCTACCTGATGTACGAATCTGGCTTGTAAATATAGGTGACGCTAGAGTTGGCGACAATAGACAACCAAATGATTACACAGTAAAACCTGGTGTTAGAGCATTGTATAAGATATGTGTTCATTTAGGATGTTTATACAAATGGGTGCCTACAAATGATCGTTTTGAGTGTCCATGTCATGGATCAAAATATCTAGCATCAGGATCACGAATTGATGGACCAGCAACTCGCAATTTGGATTCATTTCCAATTGAATTTGTAGATGATGCTGGCAATGTCGTTGCTCAAAGCGGTACAATAGGAGCTGGCAACTCAGAAGAAGGTGGTGCAGTTGAGATTCCAGCTGAAGCTGTAGCAATTAGAATAGATACTGGACAAAGAGTCGAAGGTGCACCAAACACTCAACCTGGTGGTGGAATATAAATCCACCATTTTGAAGAAAATAACAGGAAATTATTTATATGTCTCTCTTCAAAATACACGCTCCAATTCTTGATGACATTAAAAAGGATGGTCTAGTACCTACCCTTATAGCAAAAACCGATGAAGTAGTCACACGAATAACTGCAGGATTAAATGTTGAGGAAATTCGATCTGTTTTGCGTGGAGACCCACCTAAACGTCCAAACCCTCGGGTTAAACCTCATGCAGATGCATTCTGGATGCACATGCGCCCAACATATTTCCATGAAAAAGTAATGAACCTATACCCTACTTTTAGATTAGGATGGTTATCTGTTTACTTTATGGTGTTTGAAACAATTACTGGATTAGTATTAATGTTGTGGTATACACCATCTCCATTGCGAGCATTTGAAGACATGCAAAAAATAATCAGCAATGTTCCTTTAGGTTTAATGGTAAGAGATTTACATCGCTTAGGTGCAGAATTCATGGTAATGGTAGTTCTACTTCATATGCTAAGGACATTTATCACAGGCAGCTATAAAAAACCTAGACAATTTACATGGTTTACAGGTGGTGTGCTACTTCTTTTAACATTATTTCTGTCATTTTCCGGTTACCTATTACCCTGGGATCAATTGTCATTATGGGCAGTTACTATTGGTGCATCAATGGCAGAAGCCACTCCAGTAATTGGAAGAGAAGTGAACTTACTAGTACGTGGAGGTCCAGATTTTGGAGCTAATGGATTACTAAGGTTCTATTTACTTCACGTATTTGCACTTCCATTAATTGCATTTATCTTTATAGGTGTCCATTATTATAAAGTTATCATTCACGGTCACTCACTACCTCCAAAAGATGAAGAAGTAGGTGAAGACACGGCAAGAAAAGTCCCTATGGACAAACGAAGCTACTTTCTACCCGATGTACTCACGAAAGAAATATATTGGATAGTGATTTGGACTGCCTTGTTAATTTTGATGGTAACTGTTGGAAATTGGCATGCTCCATTAGAGCCCCATGCTGACATACAGGTAACACCACTACACACTACAGCACCTTGGTACTTCTTATGGCTACAAGGCATGTTAAAACTAGGCGACAAAGTTTTTTGGGGTGTTATTGCTCCAGGAATATTGGTGAATTTTGTTTTTGTAATGCCATACCTAGAAGTTGGTCCTAGTCGTAAATATCAACATAGAAGAGTAGGTCTAACAGTAGGAGCTGTAACTATAGCTGTTTTTTCAATATTGACATTTATGGGAACACCTTATTATGCAGTATCATCATCAGCAGACCAAGAAGTTGTAACGGCTTTAATCCCACAAACACATCCTGGTCCACTAAGAACCGCTGCATATGATGAACTGTTACCTGGCAAATACTCATCTGATAAATGGAACTCTGCTCCAACAGATGCTCTTCGTCATGTGATGGAACTATTTGATAAAGAAATCGACAAATATGGCAGTGAATTACCTGGAGCAGAAGGTATACTCACCATTACCAATTGGCAGGTTGGTCTAAAGAAAATCGACGTAAGTGTTGTTTTGAGTAATGGTAATGAGTCCTTCAGTGAAACTGTATATTTACATGAAGATTCAGATCACGGACACTAATATATGACTTGGCGTACAGTACTTGGAACATTAGCTACATTCTTGACTACTATAGTAGTAGCTTTCTGGTTGATCAATGAGCCCGCTAGAATGCAAAAAGCTGAAGACGGTTTTGCTGGGCGCTCAATGGAAGCTGGAGCAATAATATATGCAAACAATTGCACTAGATGTCATGGGCCTCAAGGTGAAGGACTACCTGGTCTTGCTCCTGCCCTCAATACAGCAAATCTCTTTGATGGTACACGTCTTACTGAAGTAGGATGGGCTGGTACTCTACAAGATTTTGTCTATGCTACCATTTCTGGAGGTCGTCCTCTACAATCTGCAGGTACAACATGGCCGCAACGAATGCCTACTTGGAGCACAGAATATGGTGGTCCCCTAAGACATGATCAAGTTCGCGATGTTACTGCGTTTGTAATGAACTGGGGTAGAGCATACGATGAAAACGTGATCGAATTACAAGCAAACCAATCAGACATGACTGACATGGAGTCATTTGAACCTGTCGGAATTGATATTTTTTCACCTGAACTACCAGCTGGAAACCCTGATAATGGAGAAACTCTAACTGTTTCTCTAGGTTGTACAGCATGTCATATACAAACGGAAGTAGGACCTGCTTGGCTTGCAGAAAATGATCCTGATGGTAAAGGAATTGGTACTAGAGCTAAAGAAAGATTCCTTTCTGCTGACTACAATGGAATGGCCACAAATGCTGAAGAATATTTGCGAGAGTCAATAGTACGTACAAATGATTATGTGGTTGAAGGATACGAACCCGGCATAATGGTTGCCACATATGGTGAACAACTTACCAAGCAAGATCTTTCAGACATAATTGCATATTTAATTAATCTCAAATAAGTTAGATCAATTACTTTCAATATGCAACGCAACAAACTCATATTAGGTGGATTATTAATTGTAGGTGCAATTATATATCTTATAGTTAGTACCACCCAAAGCACTAGTAAATACTATTACACTGTAAACGAACTTATCATAGACCAATCAGCTAATATAAATGAAAAGGTTCGTATCTCAGGAGCAGTGATAGGTGAGTCAATTCAATACAACCCAGACAATTTGCAGCTTAATTTTACAATTGCTCACGTACCTGGTGATTCGGATGAAATTATTGCTAACGGAGGCCTTGCTAAAGTACTACACAAAGCTACAACAAACCCAAATCAATCGCGGCTACAAATATTATATACTGGTCCAATGCCAGATCTATTACGAAATGAAGCCCAAGCTATTATGGATGGTCACTTGAACGAACAAAACATGTTTGTAGCAGATACTCTTCTACTAAAATGTCCAACAAAATATGAAGATGAATTACCCCAACAAGCCATTAACTAAACACTGCAACACCATTTGTTGATTATAAATTAATGATTGTTTATATAGGTTATATTACACTATTATTGTCGTTTGTTTGCACAATCTACTCTATATTTGCCGCAAGAAAATATATTAAGACTAAACAAATAAAATGGATAGACTCATCAAGCAACTCAGCAATTGCTGTATGGGTTCTTCTAACACTATCGTGTATGTCTCTTATTTACCTACTAACACATGGTCATTTTGAAGTTGAGTATGTCGCCACAGTCACAAACATAACTATGCCTTCTTATCTCAAAGTTACTGCTCTTTGGGGTGGTCAATCTGGTAGTCTTTTATTCTGGTCATGGTTAATGGCAACCTATATAGCAATCACTATGATGCGTAATTGGCAATACGAACGAGATATTCAACCACATGTCATTACCGCAAGTATGTTGACTCTTATGTTTTTCATCATGTTAAACCTATTTGTAGAAAACCCTTTTAAACTTTTGTGGATAGATAGCACAGAAAGAATAAGCTCCTCAATAATAAGACCTCCACAATCAACAGTCTTTACTCCAGAAGATGGCATTGGGTTAAACCCATTACTACGACACCCCGGCATGATTATACATCCACCAATGTTATATCTTGGATTCGTAGGGTTTGTGATTCCTTATAGCTTTGCCATCGGTGCACTCATTGTAAAACGTCAAGACAACATGTGGATTAGAATAACTCGAAGATGGACACTTGTTGCATGGTTATTTCTATCTCTAGGACTTCTGTTAGGTGGTCGTTGGGCATATGATGTTCTTGGCTGGGGGGGATATTGGGGATGGGACCCAGTCGAAATTGCAGCATTTATGCCATGGCTAACAGGAACTGCTTTCTTACATTCAGTCATAATTCAAGAAAAACAAGAAATGTTCAAGAGATGGAATATGATACTAATCATTCTCACTTATGCACTGGTAATATTTGGTACATTTCTAACTAGATCAGGAGTATTATCATCTGTACATTCGTTTGCACAAAGTTCTATAGGTCCTTTATTTTTTGTCTTCATATCTTTATCTTTTTCAACTTCATTGTTATTATTACTTCGTGGATGGAATCACTTGCAAACACAAAAACCTCTGACATCCTGGATGTCAAGAGAAGGCTTTTTCCTAATCAACAATATGCTGTTCATGGGAATATTAACAGCTTGCTTTTGGGGAACTATATATCCTTTAATATCAGAAATATTTACGGGTCAGAAAATAACCGTCGGACCACCTTATTATGAACGTACAACTGGACCACAATTTGCTGCATTGCTTTTGCTAATGGGCATAGCACCGCTTGTAGCATGGCGCATAAGCACAGTCAAACGACTGGGTTACCTAATATGGAGACCCACCATTATCTCATTGTTAATTCTATTAGCTCTAATTCTTAGAGGAGTGACAAACCTAACTGCATTGCTAAGTTTATGGCTTGCTACCTTGGTGTTTTGCGTCACATTGTATGAATTCTACCGCGGTGCCCTTGCCCGTCAAAATTCTTCTGAAGAAAATTTCATTCAGTCTCTATTGGCACTTGTACAGAAAAATCGTAGACGATATGGAGGATATATAGTACATCTAGGTGTTGTTTTTATTTCAATAGGAATTATCGGTATTGAAATGTTCCAACAGGAAACTCAAAAAACTATTTCATTAAATGAAAGTATTAATATAGGTCAATACTCACTAGTCTATAAAAATTTGTCAGAACTTCCTCAAAATGATGGTCGCTTTATCACAAAAGCAACTCTAGCAATATATAAAAATGATACTTTTGTTACCAACATTCAACCTCAACGCGACTACTACATTCAAAATCAACAAAGGATGACTATACCTGATGTTTACAGTACTTTAGAAAGCGATTTGTACGTACTTTTAATTGACTGGAAACCCATTAACACTCAACAGGCAACATTCAAAATATATCTAAATCCATTAATTAATTGGGTATGGGTTGGAGGCCTACTATTTATAATAGGCACATTGATAGCCGCATGGCCCGACAAACGAGATGATATTATATTGAAACTACACTCATCTACCTAAGAGATCATGAACATCTTGCAAAAAGCACTTAGTATAATATTAATATTGTTATTCAGTAACACTAATATTGTATTATCAATGGACCATATTCCAACTGATGATGAAATCAATAATATTAGTAAAGATTTATATTGTCCCGTATGTGAAAACACCCCTCTTGATGCTTGTGGAACCCAAGCTTGCATTCAATGGCGCAATACTATTGGTCAACTATTGTCAGAAGGATGGTCTCCAGATGAAATAAAAACTTACTTTGTAACCCAATATGGTATACAAGTATTATCTGAACCACCTAAAACAGGTTTTCACGCTCTTCTCTGGCTACTACCTCTAGCCTGTCTATTGATAGGACTCTTCATCCTAATTAAAACTTTTTCATCCAAAAAATCTTCCGAGTATGAACGCCCGTCTGAAAATAAGAGACTTACAAACCCGAATGATTATCATATCAATCAAATAGAAAAAGATTTACAACAATGGAAATAAAAACAAAAAAACACACAAACAAATTAGTTGGTTTTTTTGTGTGGTGCCTACTAATATCTTTGCTAGTCTTTGTTGCAATTGGAATGTTTCAAACCAGTCTAGGTCCCCTTAGATCAGGTAAAGTGCCAAATTTTTCTCTTCAAACATTCGATGGTAAAACATACAATCTTAATGAACTTAATGGAAAAATAATTGTAATAAACTTCTGGGCTTCATGGTGTGAACCATGTAAAGAAGAAGCATCTGATTTGGAACAAATATGGCTTAATTATAAAAGTCGCGATGTTATTTTGTTAGGAATTGGATATGCAGACACAAAAGTTGAAGCATTAGATTACCTAAGAACATGGAACATTACTTATCCAAATGGACCAGATATAGGCACAAAAATATCTCGATTATTTCGTATCAGAGGAGTACCTGAAACGTATATTGTTTCAAAAGATGGTTATATTATTGAATCATTTGTTGGACCAGTTACATACAAAACTTTAACAACAATCTTGAACAAACTGTTACAATAACCTTATTAATCTAATGAACGCACTTATTATCTCTGTCATCATTGTAATAACAATTGCTGTGATTATGTTTGTCATATACCCATTATTTAAACCTCATACTGATCTAAATCACAACAAAGTATCAAACTACGTTTTGTTGTCTAAACGCACCAGAATAATTGAGCTACTATATGATCTTGAGTTTGATCATAGTACAGATAAGATCAATAAAGCAGACTATCTAACACAAAGAAATACCCTTTTAGAAGAAGGTAGCAATCTATCTAAACAACTAGCTAATGCTAATGAAGATAATACTTTTACATAATTCTATGCTGTCCAAACAACCATTTATATGATCAGTCTACAAAATGTTTCAAAATCATTTGGGCTAACATTTGTACTCAATGATATTAATCTAAATATATCTACAGGACAATTCACAACCATAATTGGACCAAATGGCTCTGGCAAAACAACTCTTCTTCGCATCATATCTGGGCTACTTACTCCAAACACAGGTACAGTAACAATAAACGGTATTAATACCGCCTCACACGCTTATGATATAAGACATTTGATTGGCGTTATTTCACATCAGTCATTTCTATATGAAAATCTGACCGCATTTGAAAACCTACTTTTCTATGCTCGTCTCTATGGAATCAATGATATTAACTCTCGAATCAAATTCGTGCTAGACACTGTTAATTTGTCCAAACATCAAAATATTTTAATAAGCACGTTTTCGCATGGTATGAAACAAAAATTATCGATAGCTAGATCAATTCTCCACAATCCTCCAATCATCCTCTGTGATGAACCCTATACAGGTCTTGATCAAAACTCATCAGACAATTTAACTAGACTCTTGCAGTCTATTACATATTCCGGTAACACAGTTGTAATGGTCACCCACAATCTAAATAAGGTTATAAAACTAAGTGACCAACTTATAGTTTTACACAAAGGTAAAATAGAAACAAATGAACCGATTGCTGATAAAACATTAGAAACACTAATTAAAGAATATGATGAAATCACCACAAGATAATACTACAACTAAATTTTGGCAATCCACTCTCGCAATCATATGGAAAGATTGGAAAATTGAACTTCGCAAAAAATCACTATTGAGCTCAATGTTAATATTTTCACTAATGATTGTTCTAATTTTTACTTTTGCATTAGATCTTGACAAATCGGCCAGAGAAAATGTAGCAATTGGAATTCTATGGGTAACATTTGTGTTTGCTGCTACATTAGGACTTAACCAAACTATTGCTTTGGAAAATGAAAATAGCACACTAGATGGAATATTATTATCACCGATAGATCAGACATCTATCTTAGTAGGTAAATTCATTAGTACTTTCATTTTTGTAACAATCATTGAAGCCTTTGTAATGCCCATATATTATATTTTATTTGAAATACCATTGTTTTCACCAAAATTGATTGTAGTAATTTTACTAGGTACATTCGGTTATACATTAGTAGGTACATTGTTAGCAACTATTGCTATGCGTACTCAATATCGAGAAATTATATTACCAATCTTATTGTTTCCAGTTGCTACACCTATAATCATATCAGCTGTCCAATGTAGTAATAAAATACTATCTGGGGCTAGTTGGAATCAAATGTCAGGCCCCTTCAATCTATTAGTAGTTTACGATATAATATTTGTCGGTATAACAATAATGACTTTTGATCATTTAATTAAGGAATGATAATGACCAGTTATTTAAAACAAAACAACAAACTTGCATATATGACTGTCTGCTCATTTTTGTTAATTACAATATCAGGATATATGACACTCATATATGCACCCCAAGAAATAATTATGGGAGATGTGCAACGCCTCTTCTATTACCATGTAGCATCAGGATGGATAGGTGCGTTAGCATTCTTTATAACTTTAATTGCAAGTATACTTTTTTTGATAACAAAACATGAAAAATATGATCTTATTGCAATGAGTTCAGCTGAAATTGGAGTAGTATTTATATCAATGAACATCATAAGTGGCTCGATTTGGGCACGACCAGTCTGGAATACATGGTGGACTTGGGATCCACGCTTAACAACAGCCACAATTATGTGGTTGTTATATATAGCTTATCTATTTCTTCACACAGGTTTGGAAAACCATCACCGACGAGCCCATATCACCTCTGTTTATGGCATAGTCGCGTTCGTAAGTGTACCCTTAACTTTTGCAGCAATAAGAATCTGGCGAACTATTCACCCTGTAGTAATAGGCAGCTCTGATCCAAATGCAGAAGGACAGTTTGATATGACATCTAAAATGACTACAACTTTATTGTTTACTGTCGCAACTTTTACAATATTATATTGTACACTTATATGGCATAGGATCAGAATACAACAAATGCAAATATCATTATCAAAAATTTACTCTCATCAAATAGGCAATTAATAGTAAATAACATGTTGCTCAACAATCAACCAATAGATACAAGCTCTTACTTAATAATGGGTTTACTCATTCTAACAATAATAGGTAGTAGTTATTGCTTATATTTATATAGACGTTTCAACAAACTCAATATACTTTTATCAAAGACTAAACAGCCTAATGACGAAAGTCCTTGATTATATTTAGCAGAATTAATAATTATCCAAGAGTCATTTAATTCATTTTGCTATAAATTTAATTTGTCAGATAAAAACCACTTATTCGGAGGCACCATTGTTATTAGATGAAACACAAATAGATCAACTCGACACACATAGTATGATAGATCATATCAGTACATTACCAGAGCAAATTATCCAAGCCTGGAAAGATAGCGCAAGTTTGACTGTGCCTACAATAACAAACATATCTAACATTGTTATATTAGGTATGGGAGGTTCCGCTATAGGAGGATCTCTATTAAGTTCTCTTTTATCTACCGAATGTCCTGTGCCAATATTTTCTAATCGTGATTACGACATCCCAAGCTTCGTCAATGAAAACAGTCTTATAATAGCTTCATCATATTCAGGCAATACTGAAGAAACACTTACTGCACTTTCATTAGCCCACAAACAAAACGCACAAATTGTAAGTATATCCACAGGAGGTCAATTAATTAAAGACACCAAATCATATGGAGGCACATCCTGGATATTTGATCACCAAAGTCAACCCAGAGCAGCCTTAGGATACTCTTTGATTTTTCCTTTAATACTTCTTAATCGACTTGGATTAATACGTGACTTTACTAATGATATAAAAGAAACACATCAAATATTGTTGCATCAAAACAAAATTTTTGGCAAATCATCACCTTTGTCCAACAACCCTGCTAAACGTCTGGCGGGACAAATGCTTGAAAGGATTGTAATAATTTTCACAGCTGAACCATTATCACCTGTAGCTAGAAGATGGAGAGGGCAAATTGCTGAAAACAGCAAAGCTTGGGCACAATACGAAGACATACCTGAAATGAATCACAACTCAGTTGTTGGCTTAAATAAACCTGATGCATTTATAGACAACACTTTTATATTGTTTTTAGATTCTCCACAATTACATCCTAGAAATCATTACCGAATGCAACTCACTCGTGAACTTGTTCTAGGGTCAGGGTATAACTGTGACACGATAATGTCAAATGGCGAATCTCGACTAGCCCAAATGTTATCATTAGTGCACTATGGTGACTACGTAAGCCTTTATCTAGCAATTGCATACGGAGAAGACCCCTCTCCAGTAGAAAATATTGCATGGCTAAAATCAAAATTATCAGAATCAAATTCTGATAACAAATAATACATATATGACCCTTGATCTAAATAGCTTACCAAAAATAGTTCGTCTACAGTTACGTATCAGACAATACCCTATTTTAGGTAAAAAAATTAGAGACAAAATGCTTAAAGAATTGTTCAACCGAGGGATAATAACTCCTAACCAAATGGATCAAGAAGTTGTTGAAAAATCTATAGAGTCTCAACAATTAGATGGTCAAAATAAATCACGTAAGAAAGAGCCTGACGAGGTATGGAAACTTCGTACCAATCATGTTCGTGACTATCTAACAGAATTTTATTTTGCCTACAATTTACCAATGACAGCTTTTGATACCATTATCAATGAATTAGTCGACAACCAAGACAAACCAACATCAAATGTTAGTGGAATAAACTACAATCCAGAAATGGCTCCTCTTGATCTATTAATGAGCCATGGTGAACAAATTGAAGCACTAGAAAAACAAGAAAGACAGGTGTTTGAACACCACTTACAAGAAATAAAAGTGGTAGCCATAAAAACCATCCTGAGTGACAGACTTGAGTTTATTGGAACCGCAAAAAACTGGTTTAAAATATCTGATTTGTTTCATATACTTAATAGGCGATATGGTACTGGCAAAATTGGTGGTAAAGCAGCAGGGATTGAACTCGCCAAAATCATGATGCAAAGTCATGATTCTCCTACAAGAGATGTAAGAACACCTCTATCATACTTTATCGCCACAGATGTTTTTGAACAATTTAAAGACATTAATAATCTAAGTTGGGTAATGAATCAAAAATATAGATCACCTGAAGAAATTAACAAACTATTTCCTAAAATTAAACGCGACTTCAGCCAAGGTAATTTACCAAACACAATACAAAATGAATTGAAACAATTACTTATAAAACACCATAAACAACCGATCATTGTCAGGTCATCCAGCCTACTAGAAGATTCGTATGGCACATCATTTGCTGGAAAATATGATAGCTATTTTTGTGGCAATCAAGCAGAAACAGATGATAATCTGTACGAGCTTTCTCAAGCAATAAGTAAAATCTATGCTAGTGTATACAGTCCAGATGCACTGATTTATCGCAAAAAAATGGGCCTACTAGATTATGATGAACGCATGGCAATTCTTATACAAGTAGTAGATGGCGAACAATATGGTGACTACTTTTATCCTCCAATTGCAGGTGTAGCATTCAGCAAAAATCAATACCGATGGACACCTCGAATAGATCCTGACCAAGGTTTAGTACGGTTAGTATATGGCTTAGGAACTCGAGCGGTAAACCAAACAACGGATTATGCTCGGATGATTGCTATGAGCCATCCTAATATTAGACCAGAGTCAAACACAAACTCAATAATCCATTATTCACAGAAAAAAATAGACCTAATTAACCTCAAGTCCAATAAATTCCAAACAAAACTTATTAGTAGTTCACTAAATGGGAATTTGAAATGGCTAAGATTAATAGCTGAAAAAAAAACTGATAACTATCTATCGAACATTATTGTCAATAATCCTGGAATTGAGTCCGATTCATTGGTGTTGACATTCACAGAATTGATCAAGAGGACTGATTTCACTACAAAAATGAAAAAGATGTTGCAATATTTATCCACACACTATGGTTCACCTGTAGATGTAGAATTCACAGCTAAGATAGAATATGAATATGACAAACCGCAAATCTCTTTATGCTTGGTACAATGTAGACCACAAAGTCTCCGTATTACCAATAATCCTCCCAAAATTCCTTCTTACATTGATAAATCTTCTGTTATTTTTAAATCTAAAGGTATCGTAAGAGATGCGCATATAAAAAACATAAAATGGATAGTATATATTCCTATCAAGCAATATGACACAATGTCAAGCTACAGCTCCAAAACAAATTTAGCGAGAGTCATAGGTAGAATTAACCATATTCTTCAAGATGAAAATTTTATCTTAATAGGACCATATAGATGGGGAAGTAACAATCCAGATCTCGGAGTAAAAGTTACATATGCAGATGTACACAACTCCAAAATGCTTATTGAAGTAATGCCCGAGACAAAAGCAAAAAGTACTGAACCATCATACGGTACTCATTTCTTTCAAGATCTAGTAGAAGCCAATATTTATACATTAGCAATTAATCTAAAAGCTGAAGGAAGTTTTATTAGTGATTCTCTATCTTCGAATTATACAAACATGCTCAGTATCATTTGTCCAGAAGACTCTCGTTTCAATGACCAAATTAAAATATATAATATTGCAGAGCATAACAAGCATCACACTCTCAATGTAATAATGGTGTCAGAAACTGAACAATCTATTGGGTTTATTAATACTAACAATTAAATGGCGAAATAATGATACTAAAAACCATTACTTAATATGCAAAACAATTCGACTGGTAAAAATGACGTCAGTATATATACAGATGGTGCGTGTGATCCAAACCCAGGTCCTGGTGGATGGGCGGCTATCATTATAATTGATTCTCAACAAAAACAATTGCAAGGTAGTGAACTAAATACTACTAACAACAGAATGGAGTTGCTTGCTGTAATTAATGCATTATCTTACCTCAAACCAACTTGTAAGATAACATTACATACTGATTCAAAATATGTACAAAAAGGCATTACTGAATGGATTGCAAAATGGAAATCAAACAATTGGAAAAACAGCAAAAAGCAACCCGTTGCAAATCAAGACCTATGGAAAAAACTCATTAACGTGATTGATTTGCATCAAATAAACTGGAAGTGGGTTAAAGGTCACTCTGATAACTACTTTAACAACTTAGTAGATTCAATTGCACGATCTTCGATAGTATACAAACAATCTAGTACGAACTCTAAAGGATTAAATATATTTATTGGTGCGTCTTATATAAATCCTAATGGACCAGGAGGTTGGGCAGCCATAATAATTAATGAAAACCAGTCAAAAATCCTTGCAGGTCAACAAAAAGATACTACAGCTAACAAACTGCAATTGTGGTGCGTTCTTCAAGCACTCCAACACATTGACTTTAATAAACAGATCAATATACACACCTCATCTAAATACTTGTATCAAGGCGCTAATGAATGGCTGTCCCTATGGAAGAAACGCAACTGGAAATCTCAATCTGGACAAAGTATTAAACACAAAAAACTATGGGAAAATGTATTAACATATACACAAAAAACAAACATTAAGTGGTGCCTTAATAACTCCACAACCTCCTACAACCTAAAAGCAGCAAAAAAATGTGCGCAGAGTGCAGCAAATGGTAAATCCAATAAACAAATTAAAGAGTGGTTCATAACACACCATAAACAACTATCTAATTAGATCATTGTTCTCCATCATCTGTTGCAGATGATAATAAGTGTTTTTCATTTCTTCAGGAATAACTCTCAATTCCGCAATAGTAGTAACAAAGTTAGTGTCATGAGACCAACGAGGTAATATATGCATATGTAAATGATCTGGAATACCTGCACCAGCAGCTTTTCCGATGTTCATACCAACGTTAAAACCTTCTGGATTATACAAGGTTCTTAAACACCGTATTACTAATTTGTTCAAAACAACTAATTCCATTATCACATGATTGGGTAAATCCTCTAAAGAGGAAGTGTGCATGTATGGAACCACTAACACATGACCATTGTTGTACGGAAATTTATTTAACATCACTCCAGCATTTTCAGCTTTATATACAACCAAATTGTCTAGTGATAAATCTTCTTGCAGGTTGTCACAAAACAAACAACCATCTGCTAAATCCTGGTTTTGCTTTAAGTATTTCTTACGCCATGGAGCCCATAAACTCTTCATATCTATGATTTTACCAAACTAAATTAATGTTGACGTAAATCTATTGACTATTAGAATATATAAGTTATGTGTCACTACAAATTTACCAAAAACGAAATTCAGCAAGTATTAGCTAATGAAGCCATAGGCCATACTATATATTTTTACGATACTATTGGCTCCACGAATGACAAAGCAAAATCCTTAGCAAACAAAGGAGCACCTGAAGGAACAATAGTCATTGCAAATCAACAAACAGCAGGTCGTGGCAGATATAATCGCAAATGGTATACAACCAAAAACAATAATCTAGCAGTCAGTTTCATCTTGCGGCCAAAAATCTTTGCTAACAAACCCTGGCTTCACACAATTATGGCTGGAGTGGCAACTGCATTAGCTATTGAAAAATCATGTAAAATTACCACCCAAATTAAATGGCCTAATGATATCTGGATTAACCAGAAGAAGGTCGCTGGAATTCTAGTAGAATCTACCTTTCAGTCATTAAATCCTCAATGGATAGTAATTGGAATAGGAATAAACATTAACTCGTCACCACCCTCAAACATTGATTTCTCCTATCCTGTATCCTGTATAGCCAATATCATTGGTAAAAAACTTAACAGAGTAACTGTCCTGCATACACTCGTACACAATTTAGCAAAACTTTATACAAATGCAAACTGCCTTAATCTAATCCATCAATGGAATCAAAGAATGTTATGGAAAAATAAGCACATTAAAATAACTACTTCAAACAATAATACAATAACAGGAATAGCTTTAGGCATATCCAACAATGGCATATTGCAAATTAGACTAGATAATGGTAGTGTTCAAGACATACTTAATGGAGAAATAAAACTCAACAAACGCTTATAATATTAGAGCTATCCTATTGCTAATTAACACAATCACAAAACTATCAGGAGTAAAATTATGTCAAAGGAATATGAATTTATCAAAGAAATCAGAGAACAACCTAACAAAATAAAAGAAAGTCTCCAACATGCTGATGCAAACCTAAAAAACATTGCTCAACGCTATCATAACAAAATTGACCGTGTTATTATGGTTGGGTGTGGTGATCCTTATATGCTAGGAATAGGAGCAGCTTATGCTTTTGAACAATGGTCAGAGATGCCTGCTGAGTCAATTGAAGCTGCCGAATTCGCTAGCTATCGTCACAACCTTGTAAATGAAAACACCTTGGTTATTCTGATTTCTTCATCAGGTAAAACAGTTAAAGTAATAGACGCTGCCCGATTAGCTGCTGCTAAAGGTGCGCCTCGCTTCTCATTAACCAACTTGAATCCTAGTCCAATTACTGATGAAACAAACGAAGTTATACACACTCAAGCTGGATGGTCAGACTCGTTCCCAACAAAACAAACTACTACTGCCTCTGCAAATTTATATGCACTAGCATTGCATCTGGCTGAAGCAAAAAAATCGATACCTAATCAAGAAATTGATACACTCAGACATGAGCTATACAACGATGTTCCTGATGCAATTAATGAATCCCTTAAATTAGAATCGCAAATGCAATCATTAGCAAACGAAATGTCTAATGCACCAATATATACTTTTATAGGCTCTGGTCCTAACTGGTCTACAGCTCAACTAGCTGCTGCCAAAATGAAAGAAACTAGTCAAAGCCGATCCGAAGCAACTAATCTAGAAGAATATGCTCACCTTCATGCCTTATCTCTGCAAAAAGATGATCCTGTGTTCATAATCACCAGACCAGGTGAAATAGGTGAAAGAGATCGTCTGGTTTGTCAGCATATAAAAAATAATCGTGGCAAAATAATCGTCATTGGTCCTAATCAAGATAAAGAATTGTGGTCTGATTTAGATACAAAATATTATACAGTTCCTAATCATAGTGAAATGTTTGGACCAATAGTTTCATGGATACCTCTACAGCTTTTTGCATACTTTACAGCGGTATCAAAACAACGCAATCCTGACAGACCACCCGAACGAGGTCCTATGGACTTTCTGCAAAAGATAATTTACACTAGCATGCTAGAAGGTTGGTTTGACAGGTAGGTAAACTATTTATGTCATTTGACAAAGATTTTGACCTAGTTGCATTAGGATGTAGCACTCGCGAGCTGCTCTCATGGGTTGATCGATACCCTGGTGCTAGTGATGGAATACATACTGATCAACAATTGTGGACTAGTGGAGGTATGAGTGGCAATGTTGCCCATGCCGTAGCAAAACTAGGTGGCAAGGTCGCACTAGTAACAGCTACAGGAACTGATGGTGTAGGAAACAAAATGGTAGAAGATTTAGTAAAAGCAGGAGTAAATGTTGACTATCTATTTAAACGAAATAACACACTTTCTCAACTAACTGTACTAATGGTCACTGATGACCTAAAACGAGCTGGGCTAGTCATAACACTACCTCATGAATTGCAAATCAAGCCTGAGGAGGTTCCCGACTCTCTCCTACAATCTGCGAAAGTATTCTTCACTGATATGGATCCAGCTGATACAGCAATTGCTGTTTCTAAACGAGCTAAAAGCTTCGGTATCCCTATAGCATATGATCTACAGATGGCTCCTGAGCATGTAAACATACCAAAACATGACAAAAACATAAATCAAATGATTCATTTATCTGACTATTTATTTGCTGACGAAGAAAACTTTCTAATGTGGAGTCCACACAAAGACCTTATTACTGCAATAGATTCCTTACTACATAAATTTCCCCATATGACTCTCATAATCACTCAAGGATCACAAGGGTCATTATTAGCAAACCAACAACAAAAATTCAAAGTTGATGCATTTCCTACAAACATGGTAGATTCTATCGGTGCTGGAGATGCTTATCATGCTACATTCTTATATACTCATATAGCGTTAAATTGGTCACTAAAAAAAGCCTGTATATTTGGATCAGCCGCAGCGTCGATATCATGTACGCAAGCTGGTGCACGAAATGGATTAGCAACCCTTAAAGAGATAGAAATCTTTGTAAAACAAAATCACTCTAAATGAGAGATAAAGCAACTCCTATATAACAAAAAAAGAAGGTTTTCTAGAAAACTCTATCATGACAAAAACTTATCTTGTTGAAGAAATAAAACGAATAGCACATTTAGCTAGAATAACTCTAACCACACAAGAAAGCTTAGAATTCGCCGAAGATTTCACTACAATTTTAAATTATGTAAATCGTATTAAAACATTGGATTTGTCAAAAACACAAATAACTGACCCTTCATTGGAAAACATTTTTATATCTAGAAAAGACACAGTTACTGATACCTTTACATCTGAACAACTTTTTTGTAACTCCAAACAAGTAAAAAATAACCACTTTATTGTGCCACCACCAAAAACAAAATTCTAATTTTATATAAGCAAATAACGTGAATCTTAATCATCAAACTATAACCAACATCTCTAAGTTACTAAGTAATGGTGAAATAACAAGTGTTGAGTTAACAGAAGCTTGTTTAAACCAAATAGAATCGTTTGATAACAGCATTAATGCTTTCATTTCGGTATATTCAGATATGGCTATACAACAAGCTTATACAGCTGATAAAGCTTGGTTGAATTGGAGAAAAGGAAACACCAAAATCAAACCTTCAATGATAAATGGAGTACCAATAGCTATAAAAGATGTCTTGTGCATGTCAGATACTATCACTTCTGCTGGATCAAAAATGCTACAAAACTTTGTCTCCCATTACGATGCCACAGCTGTAGCACATCTAAGAAATGCAGGTGCTGTATTAATCGGAAAAACTAATACAGATGAGTTTGCTATGGGTTCTTCTACAGAGACATCCATATTTGGACCAACACACAACCCCTGGAATATTGAACACGTACCTGGAGGATCATCAGGTGGAAGTGCTGCGTCTGTATCATCTCAAATGGTTTATGGAGCACTTGGTACAGATACAGGTGGAAGTGTCAGACAACCTGCAGCCATGTGTGGTGTTGTAGGGTTCAAACCAACATATGGCGGTGTATCTAGGTCAGGACTTATTGCATTTGGATCATCATTTGATCAAATTGGTACAATTACTAAAACAGTAGAAGATAGTGCAGCATTACATCAAGCAATTTGTGGTCATGACCCACACGATCTCACTTCCTACGTACATAAAAATGCTAGTTATTTTACCAATTTATCTGATTGCAACAATCTAAATGGAATTACCATAGGCGTAGATGAAACTCAGTTTAATCAAAATATACAGCCCGAAGTTAAACTCAATATAATGAATGTCTTAGAAACCATTAAGAATTTAGGCGCAAACATAATACCTATCCATTTACCACACAATCAATATGCCCTAGAATCATATTACCTGATAGCAAATGCAGAAGCATCTGCTAACCTTGCTAGATACGATAGAATAAGATATGGGTTTAGATCAAATGACACGACCTTAATGGACACATATATTAATACTAGAAGCAATGGTCTAGGAAAAGAAGTAAAAAGACGTATCATGCTTGGCACGTACGCACTTTCTACTGGTTACTATGATGATTATTACCTGAATGCACAAAAAATACGCTCTTTAATATCTGAAGATTTCTCGGAAGCATTTTCAAAAGTAGATCTAATTGTTGGTCCTGTGACACCTACTACAGCATTTAAAATTGGTGCTAAAATTAACAATCCATTACAAATGTATTTGTCGGATGTATTTACATTGTCAGCAAATCTTGCAGGTCTACCAGGAATATCAATTCCTTGTGGATTTGATAAAATTGGACTACCAATAGGTGTACAAATGTTAGGACCTAAATTTTCTGATCAAAAACTCTTCAATGTAGCACACATATATCAACAAACACTAAACTGGCGTCAATTTCATCCCAGCTTGGAGAACAAAAAATGAAACTTATCATTCCTCTAGCAGGATTTGGCAGTAGATTAAGGCCGCATACCTATAGTAGACCAAAAGCATTATTAAATACTGCCGGTCAACCTGTATTAGGTCATGTCCTAAACATGTTCAAAGATCTAGATATAGAAGAATTTATTTTTATTATAGGATACATGGGTGATCAAATTCAATCTTACATTACATCTACTTACCCTAATATAAAAGCACAATTTGTTGAGCAAAAACATCTTAACGGACAATCACCAGCCATACTGCTAGCAAAAAACTTTATAAATGGACCAGTACTAATTGGGTTTGCTGACACACTAGTCAAAACAGATTTAACCCAACTACAAGATGCTAATCAAGATGCAATTACTTGGGTCAAAGAAGTCAAAGACCCTAGACGATTTGGCGTTGCCATTACTGACAAAACCGGGAATGTAACACAAATCATCGAAAAACCCTCTACTATGGAACACAAATTAGCTATTGTAGGATTTTATTTCTTGCGTGATGGTCAAAGCCTAATGGATGCAATTGAAACACAAGTCAACAACAATATTGAAACTAAAGGCGAATATTATCTTGCTGATGCAATTCAAATCTTGTTAAAGAACGGATTAAAAATGACAACTTACGAAGTAGATGTATGGTTAGATTGTGGAAAACCTGATAGCCTTTTATTGACAAACAAGTACCTGCTCAACAATGGGCACGACACTAGCCATATGTTCAGAAGCAATGAATATACTATAGTGCCTCCTGTAAACATCCACCCCAGTACAACAATTACAAATTCAGTTGTTGGTCCATATGCTACCATCGGCGCAAACTGCAAAATTAATTCTTCTATTATTAAAAATACAATTATTGAAGAAAATTCAACCATTGAAAATTCCTTAATTTCTCAATCTTTGATTGGTCAACACACAATCGTAAAGAATCAAGCAAAATCATTAATAATAGGTGATCAGTCAATCGTCACTTCATAACAAAAATTACTGACTGATAGTGGCTAGTATAATTTCTTATACAACGTACTTAATGCACGAACCTGACGCTCCGCACGATAACTAGAGCGTACCAACGGAGCACATTCAACCCAATCAAATCTCAAACATTCTTTCGCATACAACTTGATTTCATTAAATTCATCTATTGTGTAATATCTTTCAATCGGCAAATGTTTTCTTGACGGCTGCAAATATTGACCAACAGTTAAAATGTTTACTCCCCAACTTCTTATTTCTGAAATAGTATCTTTAATTTCAGTTATTGTCTCTCCCAAACCAACCATTATGCCTGTTTTAGTCAAAACATCCTTGTCCATATTTTTTGCATTAATTAACACTGTTTTAGCCCATTCATAATCATCCTGAGGTTGTACTTTCTTAAATAATCTTTGTACTGTTTCCACATTATGATTCAATATTTCTGGTCTAGCATCCATGACTGTTTTTAGAGAAGACAAAGATCCTTTAAAATCCGGTATCAAAACCTCTATTGAGCATCCTGGCTGATGTTCCCTGATTTCCTGAATAACTCTTGCAAACAATGGTGCGCCACCATCACTCAGCTCATCTCGATTCACGCTAGTAATTACAGCATGGTTTAAATTCATTTCTTTAACTGCTAAAGCTATCCGATGAGGCTCATTCCAATCTAAAGGACTAGGTCGTCCAGTCATCACATCACAAAAACCACAGGAGCGTGTACATATCTTTCCCATCATCATAAAAGTCGCAGTACCTGCACCCCAGCATTCTCCTATATTAGGACATTGTGCCTCTTCACACACTGTATGCAAATTTTTTGATCTCATTAAACCAATGAGATTATTATACTTTTCTCCACCAGGAGCGCTAATCTTAATCCATGAAGGTCGCCTCTTCAAAGAATTCACGTTCAATTTCAATTGGTTTGTATCAATCTTAGTGTCTTTAATAGACATATTAACACCACAATAATTGTACAAATTTTACCACCTAATCGCGAAATATTACATAAGTAGCATACCTGATAATATGCTAATATATATTAGCAATTACAAATCAGCAATCACGAATGATAGATCTATTTATTCCTGGCTCCATAGGGTTACTATTGATAGTATGTGCATTAAGCACAATACTACTATATGGTAACAAACGCCTGCAAAGTTACGGAAGAATGTTGCTAACATCTATTTTAGCTGTTTATTGGATTTTTAGCACACAACTTGGTGCTAATTGGTTAGAACTTCAATTAATAAAGAAATTCTCACCTTTAACACAAGAACAATCTAGTATAGATGCTCAAGGAATAGTAGTTCTTAGTGGTGGGGCTCACACCACTAATTCTGACTTGATAGCAATACATAGCATGTCAATACCAACCTCATTTAGAGTAATAGAAACTCTACGAATCCATTCTATGTTCCCTAACCTTCCTATAATTTTGTCTGGTGGTATAGGTGATAAACACACATTGTCAATCCCTGAATCCTTAATAATGCAAAAAGAACTGATTGATTCAAATATAAATGATCAAATTATCATAATAGAGTCACAATCTCAAAATACATATGAGCAATCTGTAAATGTAAAACAAATTCTAGAGAACCGCCAAATAGACAAAGTTATTCTAATCACTAGTCCAACTCATATGAGGCGAGCAACAGCAACATTTAATAGTCAACAAATCAATCACATTCCATCGATCTCTATGCATCCGTCTAAACATGTGAAACCAGGCATTACAGCTATTTTACCAAGCAGAAACAATCTATACCGAAGTAGAAATGTTGTCAAAGAAATATTAGCTTTTGAATACTACAAACAAAAACACTGGATAAATATTACAAACAACTAATATCAAACGATGTTTCACAAACTTTTGTTGACTATTTTTCAGTAAAGATATATACTTACATAGAATGTTTTTATGATAAACAATCTAGTGTTTAATAAATCTTCAATGCTAAATAATATACAAAAAATTAGAATAACGCTCGCAACTCTCTTTACATGTACGCGTGCGTTTTTTGTTTAAATATTTCACAGGAGATTCTCATGGATCATGGAATGGTCGGCAAAATAGAAAAATCTAAAAGATATGCTGAAGAACCAGAAAGGTTTGAATTCAATAATTTCACCATAAATTTTGACGGTGACAACAATGATCACACTGTCATTTGCACACACGGTCATTTAAGCTGTGATTGTGAATTTTTTTCAATTAGACAAGTATGTAGTCACACAATGGCTTTAGAACGTTTGCTAGACAAAATGTTACCTGAACCCGCTATTATTTGATATATTCGTAGCGTTAGTTCTAATGACTCACATATTAAAATTGTAAATTCCTTCAAAAGTTTGTGTACACTATTGTTGTATAATCAAACATATTTTATGTTATATATTTCCTAAATTAAATCATCCTATGAAGATTGCTATTATTGGTACAGGGTTAACCGGATTATCGGCAGCGTATAATCTCAGCAAATCTGGACACAATGTAACTCTGTTTGATGGAGCATCAAATATTGGCGGCTTGGCTTCAGGTTTCAAGGAACACAATTGGGATTGGTATCTAGAACGTTTTTATCATCATTGGTTTGCTTCTGATCAATATGTGTTAGATTTAGCCAAAGAATTAAATTGCGAAGAAAAAATAATATTTAATCGTCCTAGTACTATGATGTATTACCACGACCAATTTTACCCATTAGACTCCCCACTTACTGCTCTTAAATTTCCTGGGTTAGGATGGGGTTTAAACAAGCTTCGCTTCGGACTAACAACAGCATACTTAAAATCAACAAAAAACTGGCGCAACCTTGAAAATGTAAGTGCTGCAAATTGGATGAAAACATGGGCGGGACTAGAAGTATACCAAACCATGTGGGAACCTCTCTTAAAAGCAAAGTTTGGTAAACATTTCAATAGTATACCTATGTCTTGGTTATGGGCTCGTATACACAGCCGAACAACTCAACTAGGAACTTTTCAAGGAGGTTTTCAAATGTTCCTTAATCTTCTTGCAAACAGAGTCAAGCAGCAAGGTGCAACAATTAAAATGAATGAAAAAATAAAAAATATAACTGTATCTCCAAACTCACAACTAACTTTGTTCACAAATGTTTCCAAAACAACTTTTGACAAATGTATAGCTACATGCTCACCGAAACAACTTTTACAAATTGCACCTCCTTTTTCCACTAATTATTCTAATAGATTACATAATCAAAAAAGCCTAGGTGCAATTGTAGCTGTCCTATCTCTTAAACATCCTCTAACTAAGCATTATTGGTTTAACTTACCTTCTACTGCTAATTTTCCATTTCTTGCTCTAGTAGAACACACTAACTTTGTTTCCAAATCTCATTTTAATAATGAACATATAATCTATTGTGGAGAGTATCTAGAAACCGATCATATTAATTTCACAATATCCGATGAAGAATTGTTAAATAAATATTTGCCTGCATTAAATCGCTTCAACAAAAACTTTAGGAAACAATGGATAAACAAATCATGGGTGTTTAGAACCCCTTATGCTCAACCAATACCATCCATGCAATCTTCACACAACACGATAGATTTACAAACACCTATTGAAAATCTGTTTCTGGCTAGCATGAGTCAAATATACCCATGGGATAGAGGAACTAATTTTGCTATAGAACTTGGACAAAAAGCTGCATCCATCATACTTGAATAGTAACTATTCAATAAAACATTGTTATTCTCGATCTATCATAATTCGTACTAATTGCTGATCAATACCGCCAAATTTATATTTGTAGCCTTCATTACCTCTCATAAAATCAAATCTTTTATGACCTGTATTAATAGCATGCTCAAACAGTTTAGCTAGCAATACCCACCCAGGAGACAAAGAGGCATATTCACTAGGATTATATCCTGAATTATATAAATACAATGTATCATTCATACTAAAATAAGCATATGTTGCTAGATTTTTGTTGTTCAATTTTAGAAAACAAAATTGTAACAAACCAACTTTCTGCATAACCTTTAAAATGTTTATAAATCTATCTTTCATTCCACCACTAAGAAAATCTGATTTAGCCTCACTACTTACCTCCATCAAAGCAACAAAATCTTGAACCGAGCTAGTATCAGCACAACTTTCCGTAACAAAAATCGTACTTACATCCTCAGAATTTAATCTCCTCAGTTTCCTTCGGATTTCACGTCTTTGTTTTCCACTTAATTGCCCCAAATACGACTCAAAACTGTCTGGCAAATCTAATTGAGGACAAACTACATCTAGAGAACATGAAACTGTCCATCCTTTTGTGGTCGCCAATTTTTTAAACTGAGAGAATGTATTACTCCATTCGGGAATGTTAACTAACTCGGCTTGTTGCCACTCATCTAACTCAAGGCTTGATAGACAATCCAACACATGCGCAACAACTAAATCGCTATTTGCTTTACTAACAATTACATCTTGATAATCTACAATGTCTTCACCTCCAAGCCATCTTAATACATTGCTTTCATCTACGTACATACTAGATAAACCTATTAATTTCTCTCCCTCATATACGCAAACTAATAACAATTCGCCAGTGCCAAAGTTTTGCCACCATTCTTGCTGAAATTCAAACGTCTGAAATGGCGTTGCCACTACACTGTCATTTAATAGTTTGTGCCAATCATCTTTCATAAGCACAAAATCGTCATAAGACCGCCTAACTATCACCCGCATATAATCCTCACCTCTTCAACTTAATTTTCATACGACTCCACCTTCTTCGGCAAATCCATTTGTCATTGCCTCCACTTTATGTAACAAAGCTGTCAAATTATCAATACATTCTACAAATTGTGTATCATTTCCTTTACCCGTAATTTGCATCCAATGTTTATAATTAACTATATACTTTATAGCATCTTCAGCTGGAGCAAAAGTAATTATCTGGTTAAACGCTGAAGCAAAGGTATATTCCATTAACAGTAAAGACTCACGTGAATGACCTTCCTCAGCAAGGGACTTAAATCCTTCTAAATAATAATCTTCTTTAAAGGGGTGCACACAACTGTCTATTCTCCAGTTTCCTTCATGGAAAATACCGGCTGCTCTAAAACACTTCAGCCAAATTTGTCTCAAGCCATCTATATCAACCTCATTAATATTCTGAAATCCCATAGTTTTTTCAAATAGTTGAATTACATCACTTGCATCATTGTTTACAAGACTATCATTAAAAGCCAAAACGCTTCGTCTACCATATTTTGGTTTATATGAAAGCGTCAAAACAGCCACAATTATCCACTCAACAGATTTATGTAAACTTTTTACAAGCAGGGGATCAATTGGTATAGGTACTGGATTATCTAAACACTTAACTATGTTCTCATAATGCAAATAGGCTCTACGTAAGGCATCAGCCGCACGTGCATGTACATTTTCTGCAGTATCAAATTGTCCTCTTACATAAGCTTGTAAAAGTGCAAAATAATTTTTTGTGTCATATAAAGGTACTGCATCATAAAGGTCTTGTGAACAACTTGCGTCTGTACGTATAGACATTTTATCATCATAATCGTCAGGTTTTGAGTAATGCATATCAATTAACAATGATTCCTGCCACCAAATACAAGGCTCCGGATATGGTGAAGGATCTGAGTCAACAAACACAATATCAATATCAGTAACATCAACCCATTTTGAATCAGCTCGTGCTATTGAACCCACCAAAAACACTGCTAACAAACTTTGTCTTTCAGAGACCTTAAAGGACACAAATTCTTTAATTTGGTCTAACACATATTCACGATTGTCAATTTTGTGCATAACATACTACCTAAAAACACTTTGTAGAAACTCTGAAAATATTTTCAAAACAATATTATTGTCACCGTCTCTTGTATTTTACTTAACTACCGAATTAAGAACAACACCATTTGTTATCTGTATAGTCGCTTCTGATATAATCTTTCTCACAATAGACTAAGCTATAATATATGCTTATATGATGAAATACAATAAAAAACTTATTATTATATCTATTAGCACAATTTCAATATTATTGGTTTTATATCTCGGTATTGGTTATGTGATTGCATCACAAGCAATTGCTGCAAAACCTGGTTGTGGTTTGTGGTCAGGTAACACCCCTTCGAACTGGTCTCCCAATGACGATTGGTCTAGTTTTGAACCTTGGCCTTCGGCACAAGAACGGATTAGAATTAGACGTGATTTTGATGTTACGCCTTATCAAATACCAGAATATGAAGAAGTATCTTTTCATCCTCGCAATGAACCCAACATAACGCTTAAAGGTTGGTACATTGAAGTTGATCCATTAGCCCCAGTTGTAATTCAAACTCATGGAATGCCAACAAACGGAAAATGTAAGCCTGAAATGTTACTAATGCAAGGATATTTGACTGAAGGGGGTATTAATTCGCTGTCGTTTGATCTTAGAAATTATGGAGAAAGCGACGTAGTTGGCGACTACTTTGCAGTTGGTCAGATCGAGTATAACGATCTTTTAGGAGCTTATGACTGGCTAGTATCTGACAAAAGTTACCGATCCGGACAAATCGGTATGTCAGCATTTTCGGCCGGAGGTGGTGCCGCAATTGCTTTTGCGGAAGAACCAGGAATAACCGCTCTATGGCTTGATAGTGCTGTATTAGATTTTCCTCTAGTAGTTAGAAACGAATTGAAACGTCTTGGTTATCCAAGCATCTTCTCACAAGCTGCAATCACTGTAGGAGGATGGTTAGTTGGTGTAAAATTAGATGAGCGATCACCTATGGAGGCTGCAGACTCTGCTAATGACAGACCTGTATTCCTCACACATGGTAAGAAAGACCCTCGAGTTTCTATAGTACATTCACAAAGATTTGAACAGAGAATAATAAACAATAAAGGTAATGTTACTGCATGGTATGTAGACAACAGAGCTCATGTAGACGCAATATGGGGTGAATCTATTGCTTACAAGAAAAAACTGATAGACTTTTTCTCACACTCTCTATCTTTTAAATAATATATGATACATTATACGAATAACACTTTTACACAAATTTACGAGAAGGTCATTAAATGGGACTAGGTTTAGCAACTATTCAAAACATGCTAGAACTATGGCAACAAGGTCATTTAGACAACACAAAAAGTGTTATAGAAATGGGGTCTCAAGAACTACATGTAAAATTAGCTGATTTTGAACAACTACTTAATACAGCATGTATTACAAACTATGACACTAGTCCGTTCCATATACTAGAAAACTGGCCAGGACAACCAAGATGCAGCGCTAAACCATTCTACAAGCTTCTAGGAATCAACAAATATTCTAGTATAGACATAAATAATGAACATGGTTCTATTTCACACGACTACAACCTACCACTTAAAGATACTACTCTTTACAATCAATTTGATCTTGTGACAGATCACGGATCATGTGAACATGCATTTAACATTGCTGAAGCTTATCAAACAATTCACAAATTATGTAAACCCGGAGGACTAATCATAATTTCTCAAACTCTTTGGGGAGGTAATGGTTATTTTCTTTATGATAAGAAGTTCTTTGAGAGTATAGCCGCAGCAAACCAATATTCAATACTCTATACCTCATACGTTATTTCTCCCGGAACACAAACTATGAACGGAACCAACCATCAGTTTCATATACCGTTACATAGCAAACTATTGAGTGCTATAGATAAATCAACCATTGATGGAGTTTCTGTTTATGCCGTAATGAAAAAACATCAAGACAAATCATTTAGAATACCTTATCAGGGCGATTATATGTCTATCAAACATCAACACTATGGATTTAATCGTATGTACATTAAAGATCCACCATCTTATTCATATATCCCAACATATAATCTTAAAAAAGTACCTGGCCGTGTACTAATAAACGAAATATATAAACGAATTAAAAATAAATTCTTTAAATAAGCCTACTTATGACTAAGGCTGACACGAATACAACTAAACAATCAACATATTTTTTATATAGTTTTCAGACACATTCCTTACCACAGCACACATACAGCAATTAAGTAATAAATACTCCTGGTTGTGTTTTTTCATCACCAGATCTGTACATAGCTTTTGGCAACTTAACTCCTTCTACCTTAAATCTACGGAGTACATCTTTTGTTAGCTCACTCTCAACCCTCCAAGGTCGTCGCCAATGCTCTAAACGTATGTTATCAACATAATATCTGATATTAAAACCTATAAACGTACTATTAAACGAAGTTAACCAGACCTGAGGTTCTTGCCACATCACTTGTGTTCGCTTAAAACTTTCATCTAGCCACCTAATCAAATCAATAATATGATCATCTACTCGTGTTTCTTGTCCACTTGGATCGTGGATAATATCGTAAAGATTCGCTATTCGATTGGAAAAAAATCGAATTTTTTGATTCCATTCCGAATCCAAAATGTCCCTGTCTTCAGGATACAAATTAGGATCTGTCATCCAAATCTCAAGCCAAGATCTTAGAAGAAAAATCAGTGATGATTGATCGGCATTCTCATTTTCTAACAATTTTATTTTTTTCCATCCTCGCCCAGTCTCTACTTCAGATCGCAATCCTACTAACTCAATAACTTGGTCAAAATCATTGCTCAAGTCAAGTATTTCATCCGGATCTAAACCACCTACTTCTAGATCTTTCACTTTAACTACTAGCTGTTGTAATTTCTCACGTATCTCATCAAGTTTATTATTAACATACACTTCTGCCCTTAATCTATTGTATGCCGCTCGCTTTTTAGAAGGAGCACCCGTAACTGAATCTTTCTTCTTTAGTCCTTTAATAGACGGTAAAGCATTCAATTTAGGTACAGGATTACCAACAATATCAGGATGAGCTAATACTGCCTCTTGTAGAATAGCCATAACTTTATTAGGGTTGGTACCCTGTCTTTTTGCAGCAAAACCAACTGTAGCAGCCAAGTTTGTTGTTGGGCGATTTGCATTAAAAAATGTCGCCTGACCTAAAGTAGCATTTGGTATAAACATATCTGTATAATTCTGCACGTTGAAAAGATGTGTAACTCTAATTCCAATGTTTCTAACAACAGCTGTAATATTAGTACCTTTAGTTACTGTATCAGGCAAAACAATTACGTCCCCTGTTCGAAAAGGAGTGTCCACCAACAATATAAGTCCTGCAAAAAAATCGCTTAGTATTCCCTGTAATGCAAACGCTAAAACAAATGCACCTCCACCTAAAGCCACCCATAATCCTGTTAGATTAATTCCTAATGCCTGTAAAGAAGCAAACAATCCTATGATATATATCAAAGGTGCACCTACTCTTTCAAGGACTGGCACCAAAACATCGTCCCATATCGCCTCTGTTTGTTCAGCCAACTCTTTAACGTAATACACCAGAACATCCACAAACAAACGAGCTACCCAATGTGTAATAGTTATTGCAATAATAGCCCATAACAGTTGGTCAAGGAACGACATTACAGGTAAAACAACACTAAATGCGCTAAAAGCATTCCTCAGACCATACACAATAACAAGAAACACTGCAGGCCTACGTGACACTCCTAATATTACGTCATCAACATCAGTTGCTGTTTTGCGAAAAAGCCAAAGCAATATATAAGCAGTCAGCCAATACACAACCAAGGCTCCCAATCCCCATCCTATTAAAGTGCCTATAAAAATTTGAAACGGAGTGTTACCTAACATAGTAATCATTGCTTAGCACCTCTGTTTTTATATTTAAATTTATTTTGTGGACATCATCAGATTTTCTATAGATTATTGTAACTAACCCAACAAGAATGTGCAAGCTTAACTACAAACTAACAAGACTTGTCTACTGAATACAAATTGTATGTTGTATAATTGCTCAAACATAAAAACCAATAACAACTTCTATATAAATAAGGAGAAACCTATGTTTTCAAATAGATTAAACATTCTTTTTAGATTTCAAACATCAGACGACATGATGGGTAGCCCTCCTGAAGGTGATGAATACGTTACTCCTGCAGAAGGTGAACCACCTGTTGATGGTGACATGATAGGTACT
>MDTE01081644.1_pt1 | contig 139585 bp, 136 predicted proteins | sample 811231 | NCBI WGS metagenome assembly MDTE01 (sample SAMN05326651, study PRJNA326480) | marine metagenome | isolation source: seawater | place: Indian Ocean: Red Sea | collected 2010 | reverse complement strand
TTCTGGTTCTGGTCCTGGTTCTGGTTCTGGTTCAATGAGAGTTTGACTAGTGTTTTGAGTTAATTGTGTGGACCCTTCTAATTCAACAGATGGGTTATTATCTGGAGAGTAATTTAGGATATCGTTTTTTGTGATTCTCCCACCAGGTCCGGTTCCCACAACATTAATTAAATCAATTCCTCTTTCACTGGCTAACCTTTTAGCAATAGGAGATACTTTAAATCCTGAAGTTGTCATTGAGGGGTTTGGTTGTTGGTTGCTGGTGCTGAGGTCTAAATCAGATGGTTCTCTGTCATCGGCGGGTTTGTTAATTTGATCTGAAGAGACTTCAGTTTGTATAGGTTCGGATATTGCTTGGGTTTGACCATCGTCAATTGTAGCAATTGGTTTTCCTACCTCAATTGTTTCACCTTCAGCAACAAGAAGTGCTGAAATTTGTCCCTTGCTTGGAGATTCGAATTCGACAACAGCTTTGTCAGTTTCGATTTCAGCAATCACATCACCTACTGAAATTTCATCTCCTGCTGATTTGGTCCATTTTACGACGGTACCCTCTTGCATATCGTATCCCATTTGAGGCATATTAATATTTATTGGCATTTGAAATTTACCTCCAAGGGGATTAAATCCCTAGATTTTTACGTATTGATTCAGAAACTTCAAGCGCAGTAGGTATAGTAGCCGCCTCTAATTTTCCAGAGTAAGGGGCGGGAACATCTAATCCATTTACACGAACTACCGGCCCATCAAGGTAGTCGAAGGCAGTTTCATGGATACGGCTAGCAATTTCACCAGAAAATCCTCCTGTTAACCAAGTTTCTTCAACAATTACTGCCCTGTTTGTTTTTTGGACAGATTTGATGATGCTTTCCATATCAAGTGGCCTTAGAGTTCTTAGATCAATTACATCTGCTTGGATACCTCTGTGCGAGAGGATTTCTGCAGCTTCTTCCGCTATATGTGCCATTCTAGAATATCCAATGATCGTAATGTCTTTTCCTTCTCTACGGAAGGCCGCTTTGCCAAAAGGGATTTCATAGTGGGTTTTTGGCACTTTTCCTTTGATCCCATATAACAATGCATGTTCTGCGAAAATTACAGGATTATTGTCTTTTATGGCTGTGCGTAGTAAGCCTAATGCATCATAGGGTGTTGAAGGAGTTGCAACTAACAATCCAGGTATCGAAGCAAACATGCTTTCAAAACTTTGAGAATGAGTAGCTCCTAGTTGAGCTCCTCCTCCTGTAACTGTTCTGATTACTAATGGTACTTGGAATTGCCCGTTAGACATATATCGAAATCTGGCTACGTGATTAACAATCTGGTCCATAGCGACTAGACTGAAGTTTATGGTCATTAATTCTACTATGGGTCTTAGCCCTGCAACTGCAGCTCCTCCTCCTGCTCCAACAATTGCGGCTTCAGATATTGGTGTGTCCTTGATTCTTTTGTCACCATATTTTTCTAGGAAACCCCTTGTTACAGCATAAGGTCCACCATAGGCTCCTATGTCTTCGCCCATAATGAATACATCCTCATCAGATTCTAATGCTTCACCGAGCGCAAAAGCGACTGCCTCTCTCAGAATCATTTCAGATTCGCCTTGTAGATTTAATCTAGCTTCAGGTTTTTGGTTAATTTCATTTTGAATATCAGACATATATATTCTCAAATAAAGTATCAGGTTCAGGTTCAGGACTATCCATAGCAAATTTTACTGCAGATTCGATCTCAGTTTCAATTTCTGTATCAATGTCGTTAATAGTTTTTTCATCAAATGACTGATCTTCTATCAACCACTTTCTGTAGTTGTCGATTGGGTCACGGTCTCTATGTTCTTCTACTTCTTCTCTTTCACGGTACATGGAAGGGTCTGCCATCGAATGTCCACGGTATCGATAACACATTGCTTCAATAAATCGTGGTCCACCGTTTGTTCGTATGTCTTCTACGATTTCTCTTGTGTGATTGTATACAGTACTTAATTGCATTCCATCAATCTGTACTCCTGGCATAGAATACGCCTCAGCCGCCTTGTAAATTTCATGGGCACCTCCAGCTCTAGCTCGATCAGCATGTGTTCCCATTCCATAAAGGTTGTTTTCTAAGAAGAAAATCATTGGTAGGTTCCAAACAGACGCAAGATTCATTGTTTCGTGAAAGGCACCTTCATTTACTGCTCCGTCTCCAAAATAACACAGGACAACACTATCATCTCCACGGTATTGGTTAGCCAAAGCTATTCCAGCTGCCATTGGCATTTGACCAGCAACTATTGCATATCCTCCCATGAATTTTTTTGAAGCATCTATTAGGTGCATTGATCCACCTTTTCCTCCACTACTTCCTGTAGATTTTCCACATAGTTCAGCCATAGCGGTTTTGGATTCCATGCCTTTAGCAATTGCATGACCATGGTCACGGTAATGGGTTACTACATAATCATTTGAAGATAAGGCAGATATCGAACCTACAGCTATTGCCTCTTCTCCAATGTACAGGTGCAAAAATCCTTTTATATGACCTTGCATATACAGATTGGCACTTGCTTCTTCGAACCTTCTGATTCTAAGCATTTTACGATAAAAATCAGACAATTCACTATTAGCTAAATCATAAGCAAATCCATTCTTATCATTTGGTATTAATTCATCAATTGCCATATGGATTTCACCTCTCGGTACCTTTTGATTAATTATATATGAATTGCTTGGTTGGTTGCATCCAGCGCTGCTTCTTTTAGTGCCTCAGAAATTGTAGGGTGAGGATGGGTTACGAATCCTAATTCCTCATTTGTTCCTTCCAGGAATTTTGTGATTGCAATTTCACCTAACAACTCTGTTGCTTCAGCTCCGATTATGTGAGCTCCTAAAATTTCTCCTACATCCTCATCTAATATTAGTTTAATAAAACCAGAAGATTCACCAAGTCCCAGGGCTTTACCATTAGCGGAAAGAGGAAAGCGGCCAATAGAAAAATTTTTATCTAAATCTTTTGCTTGTGATTCAGTGATTCCTATGCTTGCTACTTGTGGAGAACAATAGGTGGCACGGGGCATAAAATTGTAGTCTAATGGAGGAGGGTTGAGTCCTGCAATATGTTCCACCACATTGACTGCCTGAGATGATGCAACATGAGCAAGGGGTAATTTTCCTGTAACATCTCCGATGGCAAAAATGCGCTCATGAGTGGTTTGCATATTATCATCGATGATTATGTAATCTCGTTCAGTTTCAACTCTTGTATTGGCTAATCCCAAATTGTCAGAATTTGCTTGTATTCCCACGCTCAATAGTACTCGATCAAATGATTGCTCTTGCGCCCCTTTAGAATCAGTAAAACTGACTACAGCTTGATCGTTTTCAATTTTGACTGAGTCTATGGAAGTACCTGTTTTAATTTTAATTTTTTTTCTTTTGAAGGAACGTTCAAGTTGCTGACTAATTTCTTCGTCTTCTAGAGGGAGAAGATGATCTAACATTTCAACTATTGTTACATTGGAACCATATGAACTATAAACATCAGCAAATTCACATCCTATTGCCCCCCCTCCAATAATCATTGTGTTCTCAGGAATGTTTTCTATTTGCAAAGCTTCTTTGCTAGTGATAACTATTTTTCCATCGATTGGAATTGAAGGTATATGTCTTGGACGAGCTCCTGTAGCAATTATTGTATTTTTTGCATGAATGGTTTCACCAGTTTCTAATATTTCAACAACACCTTCATTGTTAAATTGACCGGTACCTAGAATGGTAGTGACATTATTCTTTTTCAGAAGAAATTCAACGCCACTTGTTAACCGTTTTACAACATCTCTGCTTCTGCTAATTGCTTTGCCAAAATCGGCAGAAAAATTATCTATTTCGATTCCAAATTCGGTAGAGTTTTGTACCAGTCGAAGTACTTCTGCATTCCTTAACAAAGCTTTGCTAGGTATACAGCCCCAATTTAGGCAGACGCCACCTATACTATCTTTTTCCAGGACGATAGTTTTCATTCCTAATTGCGCTGCACGTATTGCTGCTACATAACCGCCTGGTCCAGTACCAATTACTAAAATGTCACACTCAGCCAAATTTTTCCCATATCCCGCTTAATTTACATCTAGTAGATGTTGATGACATTTTACTACATTTCGAGTTGTCTCACAAAGGAGGAGCTCACGTTCCTAATTGTTGTTTTTAATATTTTCTTTTTGCTTGACAGTGTCATGGAGCGGTTCTAACATATTGCTGACGCCGAGGTAGCTCAGTCGGTAGAGCACAGCACTGAAAATGCTGGTGTCGACAGTTCGATTCTGTCCCTCGGCACACATAAATTTATGCGGAAGTGGCTCAGTTGGTAGAGCATCTCCTTGCCAAGGAGAAGGTCGCGGGTTCGAATCCCGTCTTCCGCTCCAAGTTTTTCTTATTAAGTGTTTTGGATAAGAGGGTTGGCTGCCCGGCGAGGAATCGAACCTCGGTCAAGGGATTCAAAGTCCCCTGTGATACCTCTACACTACCGGGCAACATCTTAACTACTATAACTTATGAATGATTGGCAATCTATAGTTGGTTGACAGAAATTGAGAAACGCAATCTTGATTTTTTAGAATTGGACAAAAAGTTTTCCTAAAAATATGCCAAATATTGTAGCTAATATTCCAAATATTAAACTTGCAGAAATATTTAATAGGGCTTTCCAGAGATCGCCATTATTTGCTAATTGAGTACTAGTCAACATTAATGTCGAAAAAGTCGTGTAAGAACCTAGAATGCCGACGGATGTAAATAGTTTTACTTCAGCAGGCCATTGGTCTTGTTCTAAAATAATTGCGCTTATTATTCCTAGTAGAAATGACCCACTAATATTAACAATTAAAATCCCGAGTATTCCTGGTCCCAATATTAATGAAAACAATCTGTCTATTGAATATCTAGCTACTGCTCCTATTGCACCACCTAACGCAATAGATGTAAGAATTGAAATTGACATAATAATCCTATGATCTTGGAAGTCCTAGCCCTCTGGTAGCGATGATGTTTTTTTGTATTTCTGAAGTTCCTGATCGTATAGTAAATGAAATAGTATCCATCCAGTCTATAGAGAGTCTGCCTTTCATCGGTGCCCAGTTATTATCGGGTTCCAATAAACCATATAGGTTTGCGCTATTAATTCCAAATCGTGAAATTTTTTGAGCAATTTCACTTCCAATAAGTTTTGATGCAGCAGCTTCGCGATTGGGGATTAGCCCCTGAGATTGCATCCAACAAACTTTGTGAGAGAGTAATTTCCCTGCTTCATTGGATGTCCAAAGTTTCGAGTATCTTCGTCTGAATTTTGGCTCAGAAGATAAAGTGGAACCATTCAATGTGGTGTTTTTAGATAATAATAAAATGTCCTCTAGATTTTTTTTGTTTGCAGAAAATCTACTTGCTCCAGATCTCTCAAAATCTAGACTCTTTGCTGCTATATACCATCCTTCATTTTCTTGTCCTACCATATTTTCTGCAGGTACTCTTACATTATCGAAAAAAATCTCATTAAAGTAATGAACACCAAACATATTTTCGATGGGTTTCACGGATATTCCTGCGGATTTCATGTCTACAATGAAAATGCTGATACCTTTGTGTTTTGGAGCATCGGTATTTGTTCGAGTCATTAGATAACAATGTGTGGATTTGTGAGCTCCGCTGGTCCAAATTTTCGATCCATTTATAATGTAATCATCTCCATCTTTTATTGCAGAAGTTTTTAGAGAAGCGAGATCGGAACCAGAACCAGGTTCACTAAAGCCTTGGCAAAAAATAGAATCTCCATTAGATATTGATGGCAGGAATTTTTCTTTTTGAGATTTTTCACCATACAACATTAGCGTAGGTCCTACTAATTCAGTTCCAATGGTCATGTCTCTAGTTGGAGCTCTATAATAAGCCATTTCTTCACTGAAAATCATTTGGTCAACGTGACTCATTTCCAATCCACCGTACTCTTTTGGCCAAGACATAGTTAGCCAACCCTTTTGTGCTAACTTTTTGGTTAAGAGCCTGACTTTGGGAAAATTTTCTTCAGTAAAATAGGTGTCAGGAAGTATGCCATCCCATTCTGAACCTAGCGTTTCTTCTAGGAAAGATCTTATTTCATTCCTAAATTTTTTTTGAGATGAATTGAATTCAAGTTGCATAGGTTTTAATCAACTATACCAATCCTTGGTTTCGGACGTCGATTAAAGATTGTTCCACCGCTTGTAGGGTGGTTTTAATGTCATCTTGTGAGTGTGCGGCACTTAATATAAATCTTGTAGAAGTGGCATGGATTCCATTGTTTATCAATGCTAAGCTTAGTTGTTTTGAAAGATCATCAGTTCCCAGTGATCTGTTTTGTTGTGCTGCATTTGGATTGATGTCTGGATCTGCACTTGACTCATCAATTCCTATTCTTAAGAATGCAAGAGAACTAAGGTTTGTGGCACAACCAGGGATTTCCATTTTTTTTAGTACATTGTTTAGACCTTCAGTTAAACGGATTGCTCTTTCTTCAGCTACTGCATTAATATCTGTTGAGTCAATTAAATTAAGAGCTGTTACTCCTGCAGATGCTGACAGAGGATTAGCATTGAAAGTCCCATTGTGACCAATTCGATTATTTCTGTTGAAATCAGGATCTGAATTAGATTCAATCATGTTAATTATGTCGGCTTTTCCAGCTACTGCTCCTCCAGGTAAACCGCCTCCTAGTATTTTGGCTAAGGTGGTCAGGTCTGGGGTGATTCCGAATCTCGATTGAGCACCTCCCCTGGATACTCTAAAACCTGTAACCACTTCATCAAAAATCAGTACAGTTTCAAATCGAGTTGCTACATCCCTTAACTTTTCTAGAAATGATGAGGGGATTGGTTCAAGTCCCATGTGGGCACCTGTTGGTTCAATAATTATTCCAGCAATATCCTTGTCTCTTTCTAAAACCTCAGTTACTAGGTTGATATCACCAGGTTCAATCACAATCATAGTTTGGAGTGTTTCTTCAGGTATCCCTCCCATTCCATCTGTTGCACCAGCAGTTAGATAATCACTCCATCCATGAAAATGACCATTAAATTTAATAATTTTAGTTTTTCGAGTATATGCTCTAGCCATTCTTATTGCCATCATAGTAGACTCGGTTCCGGAACTGTGAAATCTTACTTTTTCTGCACTAGGTATTAATTTTTTCACTAATGAACCCCACTCGATTTCCAAGTCGGAATTTGCACTTAAATGAGTTCCTAATGTAATTTGTTTTTGAATTGCATCAACAATTTGTGGATGAGAGTGGCCTAGGATCATAGAACCATGTCCTGTCCAATAATCAATCAATTTATTTCCGTCTACGTCCCATTTGTACGCGCCTGAACCTCTAGTAGCATAAATTTGAAAAGGGTTTTGTCTTCTGCCATCATGAGTTACTCCATCTGGAAAAATGTTTCTTGCTTTGTCGTGTCTTTCTGCAGAGCCTGGATGTAGTTCGAAATATTTCTTTTCTATGTTAGTAACCATGTAGAACTCCTCCAAAAAAGTGATTTTGTAAGACCACTTTAATATAGATTTAATATGTCTACAACCCTTTAGATTCAGTCAATTATTGTTGATATAATAAGATTTAAAGCTTTAAGAAAATGAGGGAATAATGAAAAGTTATTTAATTCATATTGAATGCACGTTGTGTGGGGTGTTACAGGATGCAGGTAAAGTTCATCGATTATGCCCAGAATGCGGAGGGGTTCTATATCCAAGATATGATTTAAAATCTGCTGCAAAGGAATTTGATAGGGATGTGCTGAATTATAGAGATCCTACAATGTGGCGTTATTTTGAATTACTGCCAATAATCGATTCCAAAAACATTGTTACATTGGGAGAAGGTTTTACTCCGATTTTTGAGATTTCAAAAGTTGCTAAAGAGCTTAATTGTGAAAAATTGTTTGTCAAAGATGAGAGTTTAAATCCAACTGCAAGTTTCAAGGCTAGGGGATTGTCTGCAGCCATTTCAAAAGCATCGGAATTCGGAATTTCAAAAGTTACTATACCATCAGCAGGAAACGCAGGCGGTGCTATGACTGCGTATGCATCTAAGGCTGGTATGGAATCTTATGTTTTTATGCCTAAAGATGCGCCTGAAGCCAATCAAAAAGAAGTTTCTATTTCGGGAGCAAAACTTGAGTTGATTGATGGTCTAATATCTGATGCTGGAAAACTTTCAGCTCAACTGGCAGAAGAATTGGATTTGTTTGATGTTTCTACTTTGAAGGAACCCTACAGAGTGGAGGGTAAAAAAACAATGGGTTATGAGATTGCAGAGCAGTTTGATTGGTCTTTACCAGATGCGATCATTTACCCTACAGGAGGTGGTACAGGAATTGTTGGCATGTGGAAAGCATTCGACGAAATGGAATCTATGGGATGGATCGATGGTAAGCGCCCCAAAATGTTTTCTGTTCAATCAGATGGTTGCGCTCCTATAGTTAAGGCATTCGAAGATGGCAAGAATCATGCAGATCCTTGGCTAAATGCCAGTACAATTGCTGCAGGGATTAGAGTTCCAGTTGCAGTAGCAGATTATTTGATTTTAGAAGCTGTGAGAGAAAGCGGCGGTAAGGCATTGACTGTAACTGATGAAAGCATGATCACTTGGATGAAGACAGTGGCTTCTTTAGAGGGAATGTTTTTCTGTCCTGAAGGAGCTGCTACTTTGTCAGCTTTAAAGACATTGTTCGATGATGGTTCTTTATTACGCTCAGAAAGAATATTAATTTTAAATACTGGGTCTGGATTAAAATACTTGGAATTGGTTACATTAGCGAGCAATTCCAAAATGTCAAACTAAGGGAGAATTAATCATGTTTGTGATTGGAACTGCTGGGCATGTTGATCATGGTAAGTCGTCTCTTGTTCGATCACTAACTGGGATCGATCCTGACAGGTTTTCTGAAGAAAAGAAAAGGGGTCTAACAATTGATTTGGGTTTTGCTTGGATGGAATTGCCTAGTGGTAATGAGGTGAGCATAATTGATGTCCCAGGTCATGAAAGTTTTGTTAGTAATATGCTGACGGGAGTTGGTTCAATTGATTTAGCTTTGCTTATTGTTTCTGCTGAAGAGTCAGTTATGCCTCAAACAATTGAACACTTGTCTATATTAGACCTACTGCAAGTTAAAAAATGTATTGTCGTTTTAACAAAAACAGATTTGGTTGATGATGAGATTGTTCAATTATCCTTATTGGAAATTGAAGAATTGTTACTAGAAACATCATTTTCAGGGTCGAAAATTTTGCCGGTTTCTATCGTTTCCGGTGAAGGTTTAAATGAGTTGACTTCTGAATTGGATCAGGTTTTGTCATCTGTCAAAAAAAGTTTTAATGAAGGGCATGCAATGATGTCTATTGATAGGTCTTTTACTATTTCTGGATTTGGAACAGTTGTTACAGGTACTTTATTAGGGGGTAAATTGAATGTTGGTGTTGAAATTGAATTGAACCCGGGACAAAAGAGAGCACGTGTAAGAGGCATACAAAGTCATAACAGAGATCTTGAGGAAGTAATGCCCGGAACTAGAGTAGCGGTGAATCTTTCAGGTGTGGATCATCATGAAATATACCGAGGGCAAGTTTTATCGACCCCAGGTCAAATCAAACCTACCAATGCTATTGATGTTCAACTGACTGTTTTAGATAGTGTTCCAAATATGCTCAGACATAATATGACAGTTACATTTCATCAAGGAACAGCGGTTTCTCTTGCAAAATTAAGACTTTTGGAAGGTGATAATGCATCTGCTGGAGATGTTGTTTGGGCACAATTGAAAACAGATGATTATGTGTGTGTGAATCGTGGAGACAGGTTTGTTATTCGTTCTAATATGACTACATTGGGTGGAGGGGAAATTGTTCAAATTAATGCTAAGAGGCATAAGCGTAACGATTTAAAGATAATTTCACGTCTTGAGAATCTTTTTGAAGGAGATAGTTCGTTTTTGATTAAAGATTTGATTGAATCTAATGGGCCAATAATGTTTGAAGAATTGAGGGCAAAGTCAGGTTTTACCCACGATTTCTTAAAAAAAGAATTAATAAGTTTAACAAGCAAAAATTTGATTATAAATTTGGCAAATCCAGAAGTTGGAGAAACATATTACTATTCTGTTCTAGAATGGAAGAATGTTTGCAAAAAGATCGAGGATATATTGAAGGATTTCCATCAGGATTTTCCTCTTAGGACTGGATATTCAAAAGAAGCTATTCGAACAACCTTACAAATTAAACAGAATGTTTTTTCTCTTATAGTTAATTCTTTGGAATGTAATGACTCACTAGTTGATAGAGGTTCTGTTTTGGCACTTCCATCTTTTGAAAGAAGAATTGATGTTGAGCAGGAACAAGAAATCCAAAAATTTTTAACTTTGCTTAATGCTAACGAATTTTCACCACCTTCAGATTTTGTAATTGACATGGAATTGTTGTCCTATATGGAATCTGTTGGATTGATTGTTATAGCTTCAGATAAGGTTGTATTTTCCATGGATTCCTATCAAAAAATGCTTTCTATGATTAGAGAATTCATTGGTCACCATTCAAGAATAAGTCCTGCGGAAATGAGAGATTTGTTAGGCACAAGTAGGAGATATGTGATGGCTTTGGTAGATTATTTAGACAAAGAAAATATTACTCGTAGGATTGGAGATTATAGGATTCTGCGATAAAAATTCTGCTTGTGATATGATGTGTGAAAACTGGGAATTGGATGGATAATAATTTGGAGAATATGTTATTAGTGGAGTTACATACTCGTAAGTTTCCTACGACTCATATGTCAGGGCTATTAATTGCTCTTCAAGCCACGTTGCGCGAGGTTGCTACCACATTTCCGGAATTTCGTAGAGATTTTGCAATCCAACCCAATCCAGTACTAGTAATGTCTCCGAATATTCAGAATAATCAATTCTTATTAAACTTCTCTTTTTTTTCTGCCCCAGATGGAGAACCAATGGAAGAAATGTCTGATAAAATTTTTTCAGAATTTATGGAACGGTTGTCTAAATTAATTAAAGACTCTTCTCAGCAAGATTTATGGGGGTCAACAGCTGTTTCAACGCCTCAAACATTTGAGTCTGAAGTCGATCGACGTATAGACCAGGCTAGGAATGAATTGCGGAGGTTTCCAATTTCTAGGATTAAGTACGGTTCGCGGTCTGTCTTAATTAAGGGTATGCTTGCAGAGTTATCTTGAGTTTATTGCTAAAAAATGATTTTCTAGTTCTTCTGAAATAATTGTAGTTATTTCTTCATGGCTGTCACATTTATTTGTAATTGAATCTTGAAAAAGAATGATTCTGCTTGGAATTAAATCTCCAAAACCATATTTGTCATCTGATGGGATAATTTCTGAAATTCCGAGCAATTCATCTGTGTTGGTTAATCCTGAGCCTAAAAGATGTTCAGGTTTTGCTTCGCGATCTATAACCATTTCTGCGTTTAGAATCTTTTCTTGAACATGTTGAGGTAATCCATCGATTACATTCGCAATAATAGATTCAAATGTTAATTTTTCAAGTTGCATTGTTTTTCCATTTAGGTTTTCTAAAGCTTACTTGACTAAGTGTATACTGTGCAATATATTGCGGCATCAATAAACTAATATATTTTAGGAGTCACCGTGTTAGTTACAAAAGTTAAAACATTTAATATCTCTTCTGATAATCAGCCAGGATTTTTTATTGTGAAAGTTGAAACTGATGAAGGTATTTATGGACTTGGAGAGATTGGTATTAGGAATTGGAGTGGCTCTATCCAATATGCTATTGATCAATTGTCTCATTTGTATTTGATTGGACAAAATCCATTTTCTACTGAGCGGATTTGGCAACAAATGTTTAGAGGTGGGTTTTTTCCCGCTGATAGCGTTTATAGTTGCGCTATTAGTGCATTGGATATTGCATTGTGGGACATTAAAGGGAAATCATTGAATATGCCTTTGTATGAACTGCTGGGTGGCCCTACAAGAGATAAAGTAATTGTTTATCCGCATAACAATATTGAGGACGTTGATTTATTGGTTGAAGATTGCAAATCACATGTTTCTGAAGGATGGAGATTTTTGCGTTGGGGAGTACCGGGTACTGATCCTAAAGATCCTTCAATATTAGATCCTGTCAAGGCTATGGATTTGACAGAACAACAGATTGCTTCTGTTAGAGAAGCAGTTGGATATGATGTTCATATTTGCTTGGATTTCCATACACGATTAGACACCGCAGATTCAATTGCTTTATGCAAACGTTTGGAAAAATACAGGCCCTTTTTTATAGAGGATCCTATTAGGTCTGAGAATCCTTCCTCGTATCGAACTTTGGCTAGACATGTATCTTTACCTATTGCGGCTGGTGAGCAATGGTCTAGTAAGTGGCCATTTCGAGAGGTGATTGAGGAAGAACTTATTAGTTATGCAAGAATTGATTTGTGCATTGTTGGAGGAATCACTGAAGCTTTGAAAATAGCTCATTGGTGTGAAACTCATTATATTGATATTGTTCCACATAATCCTTTGGGTCCTGTTAGTGCTGCAGCATGCGTAAATTTATGTATGGCTGTTTCCAACGTTGGAGTTCAAGAAATGCCAAAACGTCCTGGGTCCTATGCTAATGATATTTTCCCAACTCAGATGGAATGGAATGATGGTTATGTAAGAAATCCAGGTAGACCGGGTCTTGGAGTAGACTTTGATGAAGATTTGGCAAATTCAAAGTCGTCTAGCCATGATTTTTCATGGCGTCCGCCCCAAATGCGCCGAAGTGATGGTTCATTTACAAATTGGTAAAGATTAGAAAATTTATTGTAGACTTTAATCCTAAATGTTATGATCAAAACTAATGATAGATGTTCCGCAGTAGCTCAGTGGTAGAGCAGTCGGCTGTTAACCGACCGGTCGTAGGTTCGAGTCCTACCTGCGGAGCCATTTTTTTAAAGGATAGTTAATTTTTTAACTTGTGTTGAAATTTCTTATTCAATTTATCAATTTTGGGTGATACAACAATTTGGCAATATGGTTGGTTTATGTTGTTGTCAAAATAATTTTGATGGTAATTTTCAGCGACAAAAAAATCTGAGAGTTTGCTAAGTTCAGTAACAATTGGATTTGGCCAAATTCTTGATTCTTCTAGTTCCGTGATTTTTTGTTCTGCTTTCAGGTGCTGCGATTTTGAGTGGGTAAAAATCGCAGAGCGGTACCTTGTTCCAATATCATAGCCTTGATAGTTAAGAGTGGTTGGGTCATGTATGGTAAAGAAAATGTCTAATATTTCTTCAAAAGAAATTATTTCCGGATGAAATTCAACTTGCACAGCTTCTGCATGTCCAGTTGATTCTGAACATACCTCTTCATAAGTTGGATTGTTTAAACTTCCACCAGTGTATCCAGAAGTGACTTTTCTAATACCTTCAACTCTGAGAAATACTGCTTCTACACACCAGAAGCATCCACCTGCAAGTGTTGTCGTTTCGAAATTGTCGATTGCCATAGTTACTCCTAGATGTGTAAATGCTACAGAGGAAGATTTATTTTCATCCCAGTTTGAGAACTTCTAGTGACTGCTTCTGTAAATTCCATATATCGTACCCCATCGTAGAAGTTTGTGTGTGTTACTGGTTCAATGCCTCTAATTGCATTGATAAATTCTTCTTCCACTCTCCAAGAACCTTGTTTGTTTTCAGGAATTTCTATTTTTTTGAGTTTCGAATCCTTTTTTGATCCTCCGAAAAGGGTCATAGTTTCAGCTTCTATCATTAATGTGGCATCTGTACCATAGATCCAAACATTGTTAGATGGAGCATGTCCTAATACAGTAGAAAGACGTAATCTAGCTGTCGGTCCTGAAGCTAATTCTGCGAGAATTTCGATATGGTCTGGGATTGTAATATGGTGACTTTTTCCATTTTCATCTTTTCTATATTTGACGTGGGTTTTTGTTAATGCGATAACAGACTCTGCTGGTCCAACCCATCTCATCATTGCTTCATACCATATGCCGAGTTGCATAATGTTGAAGCCGCTAAGGTCCCTGTTGTGTCTCCAATGTAAATTTGAATTACGATCTACAAAATTCCCTTCGTGTAAATTTAGTTCTACAGAGATTAATTCTCCAAGGTAGCCGTTCTGAATTAAGTCTTGAATGGTTTGATCGAGTTTTAAAGTATGTGGAGCAGGCACTATTTGGGAGACTAGGTTTGGATGGGCAAGTGACGCGGCTAGCATTTCGTGTGCTTGAGAGACATTCATTGCCATGCGGGCTTCTGTAAGTACATGCTTTTCATTAGCTAAGCTTTCTAAAACCAGAGTTGAATGTAAGTAAGGCCAAGTACCTATACATATTGCATCACAATCATCAGCTTCTAGAAGTTCTTGCCAGTTGGCATATACATTAGGTATTCCAAATTCATCAGATATTTTTTGACCTGATTCAATTGATCTATTAGCTACACTAACTAATTCTACACCTTCAATTTTTTGAAATCCTGGGATGTGTTTTAGTTTCGTGTTTCCGCCAGCACCAATAAATCCTATTTTAATTTTGTCATCATGCATGGCATTCTCCTATTTGGGTTTGAAAATCTTGCTTGGATGATTATATATTCAAAATGAAGAAAAAAAAACGATTGAATATAACTCCGTAAAACATAAATTTTTCAACTATAGAACTATTGGAATTTGTTTGGTAGAAGATATAATTAATATTTCATATTGTTCTAGTATCACTAACACACTGAAATAAATCCTTTTAGGGAATCAACTTATGACTGACTCAACCAGGTTATGACTGACTCAACCAGGTCTTCTGCAGATTCAACTACTAGGATTGCAAGACATGCAACGATTTTAGAATCTCTACAATATCGTGATTTTCGATGGCTGTGGCTCGGTTCGCTGGTTGCATATATGTCATTGAATCTTCAGATGCTAAATAGAAGTTGGCTAGTAGTGATTTTAGAAGACAATTCACCTTTAGCCTTGGCATTGGTAATGATGTCATTTGCCCTGCCTATGACGTTTGTATCACCTATTGGTGGGGTTTTAGCAGATAAATGGTCTAAGAAAAAATTGATTGCGGCCAGTCAAATTGGTAGTGCAGTTGTCACATTTGGACTAGGTATTTTGGATTTCACAGGAGTGATTCAATTTTGGCATTTACTTGCGTCTGGTTTATTAAATGGTGTAATGATGGCGATAAATGTTCCTAGTAGGCAGGCAATAGTCTCTGATATTGTCCCTAAGGAAGCATTGATGAATGCCATTTCTCTAAATAATTCTGCGATGAGTATTACTAGAATATTAGGTCCTGCCCTTGGTGGATTCCTGATCGTTTATTTTGTAGATTGGATTCCAATGTTGGAGTCAGGGACGGCAGGAGTGTTTTTCGTGATTGCTGCGGTGTATATTATTGCGGCTTTATCAATTCTACGAATAAAAACAGACGTTATTATTGAAAAAGATAAACTTAAGTCTGGTTTTGGAAGAGACCTATTCTCAGGACTTACTTATGTGTTGCACCATAAAATAATTCGTGTTGTTTTATTTGTTAACTTAATTGGATCGGTTTTTGGATGGGCTTTTATGACATTGATGCCTGCATGGGCTAGAGTTGTATTGAATGTCAATGCAGATGATTTAGGAATTTTGCTGACTGTGATAGGGGTAGGTTCTCTGGTTGCGACTTTAGGTCTGGCTTCACTTTCTAATTTCAAATATCGTGGAATTCTTCTCATTGCATCATGCCTTTTGTGGGGATTGTCTCTGGCACTGATCTCTAAAATGGATCAACTTTACATTGTGTATCCATTACTATTATTTATTGGAATAGCAAGCGGTATTTTCATGAGTTTGGGAATGACGTTAATGCAATATTATTCGGAACCTGAAATGAGAGGAAGAGTAATGAGTGTGGCCGTAATGCCATTTGGGGTTTCCTCAATGAGTGCCGTTCCATTTGGGATGATTGCTACTAAAATTGGGATTGAAAATTCTTTGATGATTAGCGGCGTTCTACTTGTGTTTTTCACGATTTTAATTGTATTAATTTTCCCGTTTTTTACAAAAGTAGAGTGATTTCAAAAAGATTTCTTTGGCTTGACTCATCAAAAATATACTGCTAGCCTCACTACATTTGGAGGTATGATACCAGTGGATAATAAGCCATCTAAAGGAGATATACAAACAGTTTCAGGCATAATTTCTCCTGATAAATTAGGGGCAACGATGACGCATGAGCACTTGTTAATTGATTTTACATGCATGTTTTCAGAACCTGAAGACGCTAGATTTGTTAGTCTTGCTTACCAACCAGTTGATTTAACAAATTTAGGATGGGTTCGCTATCACTCTTATATGAGTAGAGACAATTTATTACTAGATGATGTAGAGACTGCAATCCGTGAAGCTAGCTTTTTTAAACATGCTGGTGGTGGAACAATTGTAGATGTAACTACTTATGGTATTGGACGAGATCCATTGGGATTGAAGAAGATTTCTCAAATTGCAGGTATAAATGTAATTTCTGGAGCAGGTTTTTACGTGAATGCAGTTCATCCGGAAAATATGGATCAACTTTCTGAAAGTTTTTTAGCTGAAAAGATTGCTAATGAGGTATTGGTTGGTATTGATGGTACTGATATTCGAGCGGGGATTATTGGAGAGATTGGGTGTACTTGGCCGTTACATAAAAATGAACGAAAAGTTTTGATAGCAGCAGCTATTGCACAGAAAGAAACAGGTGCTCCAATATTAATTCATCCGGGTAGAAATTCTAAAGCACCTATTGAAATTTTAAATATTCTTTCTCAGGCTGGGGCTGATATTTCTCATACAGTAATGGGTCATTTAGACCGTACAATTTCAGAAGTATCTGATTTGTTAGAAATTGCTAACTCGGGTTGTTATTTGGAATATGATTTGTTTGGTAATGAAACATCATATTATGCTTTGGGTGATATTGTAATGCCAAATGATGCACAAAGAATGGAATATATTTCTGCGTTAATATCAAATGGTTTTGGAGACAAGATAGTTGTGTCGCATGATATTTGCCACAAACATAGCATGAGTTCCTACGGAGGACATGGATATTCTCATATTCTTGAGAATATTGCTCCACGAATGGCTCAAAGAGGTTTTACGGAAGATCAAATTAACGCAATAATTATTGAAAACCCTGCTAGGTTACTGACATTCTCATAAAATTGAATAGTTATTCATTGGTCTAGAGCATATATTTTTAAAACAAATTTCATTCAAATGAATTTTTGGAGTTTTTAATGACTAGTAGAAAAGATTTAGATAAATTTTCAAGTTCTGTTTCTTCATCTGAAGTCTTGGGAATTGAATCAGATTCTGAAGCTTGGAGGTTTTCTACCAAGACTCAAGGTCCTCAAGGCAAATTACCCTATACATCCGATTTTTTAATCAATGATCCTAGTGGCTATCATTTTGGTATGAGTCAGAATGCTGGGATGGGTTGGAATCCTTCAGAACTTTTACGAAAACAATTTGCAATATTATCTACATTGGGTGGAATGAGAAATCCAGATGGTACCCCTATTGCCCTGGGTTTACATATTGGACATTTTGAATTGACAGAGCTAATTGAAGCTGCTTCGATAGAGTTGAAAAATTTAAACACCATTCCTTTTGCTATGTACTGTACTGATCCATGTGATGGAAGATCTCAGGGGACTCCTGGGATGCTAGATTCCTTGCCCTACAGAAATGATGCTGCGCAAGTTTTCCGTAGATTAGTTAGGTCAATGCCAACTGCTAGGGGCGTAATGGGTATTGCTTCATGTGATAAGGGTTTACCAGCAATGATGATGGCGTTAGCTGGTATTCATGAACTGCCTATAGTTATTGTTCCAGGCGGATCCACTTTGGCGAATGATGATGGTGAAGATACAGCGATGATTCAATCCATAGGAGCACGATTTGCTCAAGGGGAGGTTACTTTAGATTATGCCCAAGAAATGGGATGTAAAGCGTGTGCATCTCCAGGTGGAGGATGTCAATTTTTAGGCACTGCAGGTACGTCTCAAGTAATTGCTGAATCACTTGGATTAGCGGTTATTCATTCCGCTATTTCTCCATCTGGTAGTCCGGCATGGATTGATATTGCGAAAAGATCCGCAAAAGCCTTAGTTTTATTAGAGCAGATGGAAATTAACTCACAACAAATTTTGACTGATGCGGCTTTTAACAATGCCATGCTAGTGCATGCAGCATGTGGCGGTTCAACAAATTTGTTAATTCATTTGCCAGCCATAGCGCATTCAGCTGGACGTAGGAAAATGGATGTGAATGATTGGAATAATGTTAATCGTCAAATCCCCAGATTGGTTGATGTATTGCCCAATGGCCCTAATGGATTTCCTACGTCTCAGATGTATTCTGCTGGAGGTGTTCCAGAAGTAATGCTTCATTTGAGGAAAATGGGACTATTGGATACATCAGTGATGACAGTTTCTGGTCTTACACTTGGAGAAAACTTAGATTGGTGGGAACAATCTAAGAGAAGATTCGAAGTTAGAAAATATTTAAAGGAAGTGGAAAAGGTTGATCCCGATGATGTGATTATGGCTCCTGATCACGCACGTTCAAAAGGACTGACAAGTACAGTTACATTTCCTTCAGGCAATATTGCACCAGAGGGGTCAGTAATTAAGAGTACTGCGATTGATCCAGAAGTTGTGGACTTGGATGGGGTATATCGTAAAATTGGTCCGGCTCGAGTATTTACATCTGAAAGTGCGGCGATTGCAGCACTTAAGAGTTTAGATGATGAGAAGAAGATTAAGCCTGGGGATATCATGGTTATGACATGCGGTGGTCCAATGGGTACTGGAATGGAAGAAGTTTTTCAAGTAACTGTAGCTTTGAAATATTTATCCTATGGGAAAGAAGTGGCATTAATAACTGATGCAAGATTTTCAGGAGTATCTACAGGTGCCTGTATTGGGCATGTGGGCCCTGAAGCACTTGCAGGTGGTCCAATTGGAAAGATTTTAGAAGGTGATCTTATCGAAATTGAAGTTGATAGAGTTAATCTCTCAGGGACAATAAATTTGGTTGGAGAAAATGGAAAGAACCTAGGAGTGGATTGGGGTACGCAACAATTATTGGATAGAGAGACGCAAAGTGATCTTAAACCTCATCCTTTACTTCCAGATGATTCCAGATTGTGGGCAGCGCTTCAGAATGCTTCTGGGGGGACTTGGGGAGGATGTGTTTTTGATGTGGATAGTATTGTTGAAACTCTTGAAGCTGGGAGAGAGGCATTAAAAAACAAATAGTTTTAATTAACTAAGATGCCGAAATTTGATTGTGTGCAAATCTCAATTCTGTTTCCATCTTCGTCGGAAATATAGAATGCTCGCTGTCCGTCTTTCCTAGTGGATATCGGACCTTCTATTTTGATTCCTTTTGATTTAATAGATTCTGCACAAGCTTCAATATCATCTACTTCAAATGCTCCATGATGAGAGGGTATAGAAGGAGCATCAGGGTTTTCTATTAGATGTATCATTCCTCCACTAGGCAACTGCAACCATATCAAATTTTCTGAATCTACTTGTTTTGGAATTGCTTCCACGCCTAAGATATCCCTCCAAAACTTCGCCGCATTAGTTTTGTTAGTGACTGTATACGTTAGGTGGTTGATAGCTTTCAATTGAATTTTATCGGTTTTCATAATTCCCTCCCAATTATGTTTTGAGATAGATTAGCAAATTTGTGTATGCAATGAAATTTTTTTACAATGATAAAATTAAATTTTAAGGAGACCTTGATGGGAGAAATTGATAATAGATTAAAGGAATTAGGAATTGAATTGCCAGAATCTGCTGCACCTATTGCGAATTATGTTCCTGCAGTAAAGACTGGATGCTTGTTATATTTATCTGGTATGGGCCCTGCGAATAAACCTGATGGGACACAGTACCTAGGAAAAGTTGGAAGTGACTTAAGTATTGAAGATGGTTATGATGCGGCACGACTTACAGGTATAAATTTACTTGCAAGACTGAAGTCGGAATTGGGAAATTTTGATAAGGTCACAAGGATTGTTAAGTTGCTTGGGATGGTTAATTCAGATTTTGATTTTGACCAGCATCCATCAATTATCAACGGTTGTTCAGATTTACTTGTCGAGGTATTCGGCGATAAAGGCAAGCATGCTAGATCGGCTGTTGGAATGTCAGGTTTACCGAACAATATTCCAGTTGAAATTGAAATGATTGTTGAAATATCTGACTGATTAGTTAGGCTAAGACTTTCATTTTGTAACGAGATTTAAGTGTTTTGCCTTTGGAAAATCTTGATAGGTTTAGTTCGGAGATATCCATATTTATTGATGTTCCACCGACGATTAAATCAGACATTGCCAGTCCAATCATTGGGGAAAGTTTAAATCCATGTCCACTGAAACCTGCTGCTAAGTATAATCCATCAATATCCGTAGGTTTACCTAATATTGGGTGCCAATCTGGAGTTATGGTGAATAAGCCTGACCATCCGCCGAAAAAATGTGAATTTGAAATACCACCTAATCTTTTTGACAAATTCAGGAATGAATTTCGGACAACATGTTCATCTACTCCTTGGTTAAAACTATCAGGTTCGGAATTCTCATCCTCACCCGTTCCAATCATAGTGATGTTATTAGATTCGGGTCGAACAGATAGTCCATTGATTGTGTCTCCAATTATAGGGTGATTGATTAGTTGGTCGGATGTGTTTTTTAGTAAGATCACTTGGTGACGCACTGTCTTTAATGGGAGTTTTATTCCCAATTTGGCCATAAGGGTTTTTGTCCAAGGTCCTGCAGCTATAATCAGAGTGTCAGTAAATATTTCCCCATTTTTAAATTTGATTGATTGAACTTTGTGGTTTTTAATATTGATGCTTTCAACAGGTGTGTTAAGTAGAATTTTTGATCCCATTAATTTAGATTTCTTTGCAAATCCATTGGTAACTAGATGGGGGTCAGCAAAACCTGATTCTGGTTCGAAACACATTGTTTCATTATCTGATATGGAAATTGAAGGTGCGATTTCATTCAAATCGTTTTTTGAAATAATTTCTGTTTTTATACCTTTAGATTGCATCATTTGAAGATTTTTTTGCATCGATGCTTTTTCCCTAATGTCAGTAATTAACAAATATCCAGTTTGGGTATAGCCAGAACTACTTCCAGTAATATCAGCGAAATTTTTGAAAACCTCCAAGCTTTTCGATGCAAGTAATGTGGTTACTTCGTTCGAATAATGCATTCTCAAGATGGCTTGAGACCTTCCAGTTGATCCACTTCCGAGGGAGTTTTTTTCCAAAAGTATAGAATTTACTCCCTTTGAAGCGAGGAAGTACTGGATGCTAGTACCTATTACTCCTCCTCCAATAACTACTGCGTCAGCAAATTGATTCATAATTCAATTTCCAACCTTTTTTCTTAATTTCAATCGTTAAAATTGGTAATTAATCTGCCCGACTTTTTGCCAGTGTACTCACCTGATTTGATGGAGTGGGTTCCATTTACAAATACATCTTTAATTCCAGATGGGTATTCAAAAGGATTTTCAAAGGTTGCATTATCAGTAATATTATCCTCGTCAAAAATCACAATATCTGCAGCAAATCCAGGTGCTATTCTGCCTCGATTAAGCAATCCTAATCTGGAAGCAGGTAGTGAAGTCATTTTTCTAATTGCTTCTGTTAAAGGCATAAGATTTTTTTCGCGGCAAAATTTCCTTATAAATCTTGGAAAGGTACCAAAATTTCTTGGATGAGGTTTTCCACTGGATAATGGACCTTCGGTAGAAAGGGAACTACCGTCTGATCCTACTGAAATTATTGAACTTTGTGCAATTGTTTCCACATCCTCTTCACTATAAGTATGTAATATTACTCCACCATCAGATTCCAAGAATAGTTCAATAGCTGATTCTTCTGCGGTTGAATTATTATGTGTAGCTATTTCAGCTAGGGTCATGCCTTCGAATTCAGGTTTTGGAGAATGTCTTGAAATGACAACATTTTCAGGAGTTCCATATTGTGCAATTCTGTCTCGGATTGCCACTAGTAGATTTTGTTTTTCATCTGCATCATTAATGAGAGATGTAGTAGCATTTCTACCTCCAGCAAGAGCCCATTGTGGTATTAATGCCTGAGATAAAAAAGTGCTTGAAGCGGTATATGGATATTGGTCACCTGCAAGATCAATTCCGTCTCTGATTCCTTGCTCCATCATTTCTAGGATTTGATGAGCCATTCCCCAAACTGAAGGCCCTTTGCATTTGACATGTGATATTTCAACTTTTGCTCCAGTTCTGCGTCCGATTTCTATTGCTTCACTCACAGCGACTAATAAACCAATTGACTGACTGCCCTCGTCACGCATATGAGTAGAATATAGTTTTCCACGTTTAGCAGCCTCTTGGGAAATTTCTATTATCTCTTCTAAGCGTGCATAGTTGCCTGGTGTGTATACCAGGCCAGTAGAAAATCCCATTGCACCAGCATCTAAACTTTCAGAAACAAGATTTCTCATGTTGTCTAATTCTGCCAAATTTGGCATTCGAGGGTCCATTCCTAGCACACATGCTCTGATAGTGTTATGTCCAACTTGAAGAGCAGTGTTTATTGGCATTTCAGTTGATTTTAGTACGCTTATGTATTCTGAAAAACTGGGCCAATCAGTTCGAATACCTTCAGCAGATTCTGCGAAAGTTGTATTTCTATAAATCTCTATTGCGGGGCCTTTTAGTGGGGCTGAGAAACTGAATCCACAGTTTCCATTGAGTTCTAAAGTAACTCCTTGCCGCAATTTGCTTTGGGCATTTGAATCAATTAAAAAAGATGTGTCGCTATGGGAGTGTAGATCAATAAATCCCGGGCAGATGATGTGTCCTTCTGCGTTTATAGTTTCTAATGCATCTTGTTCTATTGAGCCAATTAGCACAATTTTATCATCTGAAATTCCAATGTCTGCAGGATACGCAGGGCTACCCATGCCATCAATTATTAGTCCATTGTGAATTTTTAGGTCTAACATATTCGAGTATTAATTGGGGAAGTCTACAGCTTTATCTTGATATTCTAATTCGGTAAGTTTTTCACCATTCATAATATGGTTTGTTACAACCTTCTCTACATCGTCAGGTCCAACGGTGTACCATGTTCCTCCCATATCGGCTGATGGACCATAAATAATTATATTACCTTGAGCGGTATTGCAGACACCATGAGCACTTGTGCATCCAACATTTGAGATAGTTACATCATCTCTAAGGTCGTACTTTGTGAGAGCCAAATCGAATTGTTTTCTCAGTTCTAGTCCTCCTTTGTCTCCGCAATGGCGTTTATCGGGTGCGCCAGATGAATGGGTGCAAACAAGTAAATGAGTTTTGTAATTAGGCATTGTTTTCCTCCAAAACATTTTGAGTTTCAATGAATTCTATCAGATGTGTTTTCCATATTTCTTTTTCGATTGATTGTAGTGCTTTAAGTCCTGGTCTGTGAACGGGTAATCTTCGTTCAATTTGGTCGAATTTCTTCACAGACGGACATCTTAAGTGGAAATTTGAAATCACATGTTTGTCACCTCCAAAAAAAATATAGTCGATTTCATTTTCATAGGGTGTGAAAATCCTTTTTGCAGTGTCACATATTTTGTCAAACAATTCTTTTATTTGACGTTCTCGTCCTCTTTCAAATCTTCTTTGAGAAGAACCACCTTTTTTGTGTCTGTTTTTAACCAGACGAGAACCGGTTTTTGATGATTGCAATTTATGATCTTTAATTACACCTATTGCATAATTGCCTAATCTTATGAGTACTACTGCAAAAATGGGGCAGTTGTTCAACAAATCTATAATAGGTTTTGGTTTGAATCCAGGAAATGATTTTTCAATCATCATTGGCAAAGGAGGAATTAATACTGTGACTTTGTTATTTCCTACAAAGATTACAATTCCATTGTCTAAAAAGTCTATTTCATTAATAATTCTCTGTATTTTTTGATCTGGAATGTTTTTACTATCGAAGCCTCTTGGAAAAAAAATGGTTTCTTGGCACCAACTCTCTGAATCTATTTGATTTAAACTTGATATCGTTCTTTGTGGAGATAGATAAGATTTCATCTGGATTTGAAATTCTTTATATACATTATTTTTGGGTGCTATTGGATGAACCATTTTAATGCCTAAATTATTGTTTCCCCACAATATCTAAATATTTTTGGGATGCATGTTCGATAATGATTTCTAAATCTTCTTTTAATAAGAACTTTTTATCTATCAAATCTAGTGCGTCAGTCTTAACTCTTTTTAGATATTCCTCTTTTGAAGAATACATTTTAGAAATAGCTACTCGAGGATCATTGTTTGAATTCGCTTCTATTTCATTAATTGGAAGAGGTATTGTTGATCCCGCAAGACCTCCAGTGATTCCAATTGGCAAATGTGGGGCTCCAATACTTGGATGTCTTAAATTCCACCCAAAATAAGTTGCCAGAGGGGAAGAAATATCAGGTAGACGTACGCCAGCAATCTCATTGAAAGTTTCATCAATTTCAGAGACTATAGAAGGAAAATGATTTTCTTTATTTGATCTGTCAAAAGTGTGTAAGAGTTTTGATTGTGGAGAAACGCTGGGGATTTTCTCTAATTTCGACATGACATTTTTTGAGTTAACAGCAGTTTTGTTGAGAAATTTTGGATGTTCGCTTTTTGGTGGTTCTATATTAGATTTAACCCATAGATTCAAGTTCGATAAACAGGCTCGTAATAGCGGCCTGTAATCAATAGTATTAAATGGAAATTGTCCTACTATTCCATCAGGACGTTGTTTTGGGGGAGGCCATTTGGAAGCCCCGTGTTGTGTGCCACTAAAATGATATCTCCGTACATTTTCCGAATCTTCCTCTGCATCATTTTTCCCATCGAGATTGATATGTATTAGAGCAGCATCACCTCTCCAATACTCGGCTGAAGTGTTTGTGAACATTATTTTTGGAGTAGTATTTGTAGATCTTGTTTTGTCCAGTAGGGAAACATATTTTGAAGAATTATTTCTTGATTGAGCAGTGTCAGTAAATGGAAAAGGGTCAGGTAGAGTATAAAAAATATCTTTTGAGGGTTGTGCAGTTGAAAAATTAAATTCTCCTCTATTTCCTCCTGCTACATGTGCAATAATTCCATCTAATGCGATTTTACCGGACTGGTTCACATTAGCTCCTTCATATAGATAATTTCTTAGGAATCTTCCACTTTGTGATTGTCCGAATGCATAAGCGAAATTAATTTTTTCTGCAACGGGATTTTCATTATTATCGTTTTCATATTTTAGGAATGAGCTGAAATCTCTTATAACACTAAATCCAATACCAGGCATGGAGTGAGTTTTAGGAATAAACGATAATTCATAAATAAGGCCTGGTTCAAATCCATCAGGTTTGTAGATGCAAGCCTCTCCATTTTCGGAATTTTCGGAAAATGACCATTCATTTCTTTGTACTAGTTTTGGGCTAGTATGTGGATGTTCCCTAGATATTAATTCTGAAGAATCTAGAAAATCTTCATTAGGTAACCAGGTTTTGTGATCTCTGTGAGATAAATTGAAATAATTAGTTGGGTTATCTGATTGGAACCACATCAGCATTTTTTGCTTTTCTCTGTCTAGGTTTTTAGGATCAATAATTGGAACATTTTGCATAGTCATTAGTCCCAAATCATTTTCAGTGACGTCTGTTTGCCAACCAATAAATCCTATTGAATAACCTTCGTTCATTAGGAATCCATTGCCTTCGTCTAGTGGTGCGGTAGGGTCAGTGATGGTTTGATCATTGCTGTTAAAAGTATTGAGGACAGTCTTTCTTCCACGATTTAAAATATCGATTAGAACACTCTGGTTGCTATTAGACATGTTTTCAGGTTTTAATAGTACGAAATCAGCACTGAACGATTCATAACATAAATTTTGTGAGGAACAATTTTCAGTATGTGAAAGGTTGTTCCCTAAACCATCGATGAATTCATCGGTCGGGGTATGTCTGCTCACCCTGAAATGAGCGGTGCCTTCTAGTTGCTCGTATCTGCCAACAGTTCCAAACGTTTTCCCATTGAAAGTAATAAATCTGTTCTTGATTTCTAGTTTTGAAAGACTCATTGCAATCCCTTTGTTGTGATAAAAGCTTTAAATCGATTGGTTGATTGTAGCATATCAAAATGTTTCAAAATGTCATTCTAGAGAGCTTAAATCATTCGTTCGTTTGGACGATTGAGAAATTCCGACTAGACATTCCAAGATTTGAGTTTTACACTCCAACCATTAATGTTTTTCGAGGTTTGTGATGAAGATTGCTGTCGGCGCTGATCATGCAGGATATGACTTAAAGCAAAAAGTAGTAATGTTTTTAGATGAATTCGGTGTTGAAGTCATTGATGTCGGAGCACATAAATTGGACGATTCAGATGATTATCCTGATTTTGCTCTTTTGCTTGGTAGAGCTGTTGTTTCATCTGAAGCAGAGCGCGGCATAATGTTGTGTGGAAGTGGAGTTGGTGCAAATATTGCTCTAAATAAAATTGATGGAATTAGGGCCAGTGTTTGTCATGACATTTATTCTGCTCATCAGGGAGTGGAGCATGATGATATGAATGTTCTTTGTATAGGCGGTAGAATAATTGATGAAGAATTGGCAATTGATTTAGTCAAGTCATTTGTAGAAGCGAAGTTTACTTCGGAAGATAGACATATGAGAAGGCTAAAAAAAGTTCTCAATATTGAGAAAAATCATAACTGAATTAACTGTATTCTGATCCCATCAAGCATGCTACTGGCATTTGAGAAGATTCGGCTTCAATGATTGCTTCCGAAATGTAATTGACGTCTTCATTAGTCTCTATTAGATAATGTTTTATTCCAAGAGCATTTAACATTGGTTCCGTAAATTTACCTGCCGTATCAGTCATTTCTTTGCCTGAATTCCACCCTCTGTATCCTATAATCATAAGGATAGGTAGATTGAGGTCTATACCCATCCCCCTTAAAGAATCGCCTGATTCTAAAAGTCCAGTATTTTGAATCATCACGATTGGTTTTTTTCCGCCTACCCACAGTCCAGCAGCAATTGGTAAAGCTTCGCCTTCTCTGCATATAGGGATTATGTCAATTGTGCTTTCTACTTGCATTGCCTTGTACATAAAATTTGTTTCGCTATCTGGAAGCCAAACTATGTGAGAGATCCCATTTTTTTTAAGTTCAGTAATTACTCTATCAGGTGTTAATTTTTGATTTGTCACTTGATCATCTCCAAATTTCTGCATTATCAGTTGGTTGGTAACCAATGGTAGAGCGTGCATTTTCTATGTCCCAAAAACGCCAAAAATTATTTGATACGCCGTAGAAAATATCAAACTTCACATTATTTGGAGCTTCAATTGAGCATGAGACAAGTTTTTCAAAATCATTATGTGTAATCAAAGTTGCAAAATTCCGAGCATTTAAGGGTTTATCTTCCGCATTAAATGTCCCGATTCTGAGGCATATCACAGATAATCCAAATTTATCTGAATAATATCTTCCCGCAGCTTCTCCAAGAGCCTTTCCAATACCATATGGCCCATCGGGTCTAATATCCATGTTTTTTGTTATATATGGGATATTGGAAGGGTCTAATCTGTCGTATTTCCCGGAAATAATTGAATGATACGGGTCATCATATTCGTACATTCCAGTTACGTGATTTGAACTAGCAAAGATTAATCTTTTTACACCAGATTGTTTTGCAGCTTCGAGAGCATTGTACATACAGGGGATGTTGTTTTCTGCGATGATTTCCCAAGGGCTTGTAGCACTTGGGATCGATGCCAGATCAATTACTGTATCTACTCCTTCGAATGCTTGTAAATACGATTTCAAATTTTTCCCGTCTATGCTATGGAAATCTTGGATGTTTCCAGGGTTTTTCAAATCACATCCGCGTATTTCATATGTTGGGGATAGGCGATTTAAAAGGGCACTACCTATAATTCCTGAAGACCCGGTAATTAAAATCTTCTTTTTGCTCATCTCCACCTCTGAATCTAGCGTATTGGGTCATAGTTCACATTATTGTATCACTCAGAGAATGACTAAACGAGTCAAGGAATTTTCTCAACATTCGGAAAAAAAATATCTGAAACTGATTGTAGCTTCAGTATGAAATCCTTACCCTTAAACTATAAATGTTTTCGAGGGTGATATATGCAAGCTTTTTGTTTACGATGCAATGTAAATAGTGATATTATCAATTGCAAAGAGGTAAAGCTTAAAAACGGGCGTACTGCATTGCAAGGCAAATGTTCTCTTTGTGGTGCAAGCTTATTTAGGATAGGAAAACTTAAACAAGTAATTCAGTAGAATCAGAGTAAATTTTTCAATAAATTAGGTGATTGATGAAAATCGACGAAATTAGAGAGTCCTTCTTGTCATATTTTGAAGGTAAAGATCATTTAAGGATGTCTAGTTCTTCTTTGATTCCAGTTGGTGATCCTACGCTTCTTCTTACTACAGCTGGGATGGTGCAGATCAAACCATTTTTTGTGGGAGAATCAATTCCAAAAAATTCCAGGATGACTTCTTCGCAAAAATGTTTTCGGGCTGTAGATATTGAAGAGGTAGGAGATGCAACTCACCTAACCTTTTTTGAGATGTTGGGGAATTTTAGTGTTGGCGATTACTTTAAAAAAGAAGCGATGGCATTTGCACTTCAGTTTTTGACGGAGAATCTAAATTTAGGAATCGAACGGTTCGCTGCTACAGCGCATCTTTCTGATGATGATTCTGTGAAGTTGTGGATCGAATTAGGAATCAAGAAAGATCGGGTTTTTAAATTTGGAGACAGTGAAAATTGGTGGGGTCCTGCTGGCTCTGAAGGTCCTTGTGGCCCATGTGCCGAACTTCATTATGATTACGGGTCTCAAACAGGATGTCTGAAGGAAGATTGTGCTCCGAATTGTGAAAACCAAATTGACGAATTCACGAAATGTAACAGGTTTGTGGAGTTGTGGAATTTGGTATTTATGCAATATTACCAAGATTTACAAGGTAAGAGAGAGTTGCTTCCTTCACCAAGTGTTGATACAGGAATGGGATTAGAACGTCTTGCAGTTATTTTACAAGATGTAGAAACGATATACCAAACGGATTTGTTTGATCCTTTAGTTAAGAAAATAATTGAGTTTTCAGGCAAACAATATGGCAAAGATTTAGAGGTTGATTATGCGATCAATGCCGTTGTGGAACATTCTAGAAGTGCTACTTTCTTGATTGCAGATGGTGTTGTTCCAAGCAATGAGGGACGAGGGTATGTGCTTAGACGTGTTATTCGAAGGGCAATTAGACAAGCTAGAAAACTTGGTATAACTGATTCCTTCATAAATGAAATATCTTCATTGGTGATTGAAAACATGAAATCTGTTTATCCAGAGTTAGGTGCTCACAGAGACTTTATAAAAACTGTAATTTCTTTGGAAGAGACAAGATTTCAAGAAACAATCGATAGGGCTATGCTACTGCTGAATGGTCCGGGTGGTTTTGTAACTATAAGACAATTGTTAGCGGAAAAAATTAATCCAAGTGGTTTTTCAACTGAGAAGGATATTAAACATTTAGAAAATTTGTTTCAGGATTCATTAAATCAAATTGATCCTTCAGGCAAAGATGCTTTTGAAAAATCTTCTAACCAAATCCTAGAATCTCTTAGGGTTTTGGATTTTGCCAAATTAGAAAACCTTAATGAAGAAATTATTCAAAGAGTGATGACAATTTCTGGAGTAGAGGCATTTTTGTTGTGGGATACATATGGGTATCCTGTAGAAATGACAATTGAAATTGCAAATGAAAATAATATGAAAGTTGATATGGATTTGTATGCATCTGAGTTACAGGCGCAGCAATCAAGAAGTCGATCAGACTCGAATTTTTCTGGTGATAGAGCGAAAATTAGAATTTATGAAAGTATGGGATTGGGTGCGACAAAATTTGTTGGTTATGATGCTCTAACTAATTCTTCTCCAATTGTTGGAATTTTGGTGGATGATGATGTTGTTGATCAAGCATCTGAAGGTGACGAAGTCGAGATTGCTTTAATGGAGACGCCATTTTACTCAGAAGGTGGTGGGCAAGTTGGTGATGCTGGAGTTTTGAATGGGAATCAAGGACAAATAGAAGTATTTGATACACAGTCAGTGACTCCTGATTTGGTAATGCATTTTGGTGTTGTGAAAAAGGGCACAATTTCTATGGGAGAAATTGTGGATTCTTATGTTGATCCAGTGCGTAGAGAAAATACTGCTAGGAATCATACAGCCACTCATTTATTACATTCTGCACTTAGGCAAGTTTTAGGTGAACATGTTCGTCAGGCTGGATCTTTAGTAGCTCCCGATCGCCTGAGATTTGATTTCACGCATGTCAAGCAATTAACTGATGATGAGATGCGCCAAGTCCAAACATTGGTTAATGAAAAGATACGTTATAACGCGAAGGTTCTTAAAAGTGAAGATTCCTATACTACTGCTATAAGAAAGGGTGCGTTGGCATTTTTTGGCGATAAATATGGTGAGACGGTTAGGTTGATTGAAATTGCGAATGGTGAAACATTCAGTTTTGAAGTTTGTGGAGGAACACATGTTAGGCGTACTGGTGAGATAGGAATTGTTCAGGTGTTAGGAGAAACAAGTATTGGTGCAGGGATGAGGAGGATGGAAGCGGTTACAGGCCGTTATGCTGAGCAACTCATATGGGATAGGTTCGAAAGTAACAATAGGTTGTCTGCTGATTTGCAGGTTCCAGTAAATGAGATAGAAGAACGAGTATCAAAAATGAAAGAAGATTTAGCGGATTTGCGCAAAGAAATGTCTGATTTGCAGAGGGAGCAATCTTTGATAAATGCTAAGAGTCTTTTGTCCAGAGTCCAAACAATTAACAATGTTAATGTTTTAGCAACGCTCATTGAATCCTCTAACAATGATTCAATGAGAGAGATAGGTGATTGGCTGAGAGATAAAATCATTAGTGGGGTATTAATTCTGGGAGCAGTGATTGAAAATCGACCTTTATTACTTGTTATGGTGACTCAAGACTTGGTTGATAAAGGTATCAATGCAAAGGAAATAATTGGAACTGTTACTAAAACTATCCAAGGTGGAGGAGGAGGAAATCCAAAGGTTGCTCAAGCTGGAGGAAGGGATTCTTCCAAGATTGAACAGGCAATTTCTGAATCTTTTGACTACGTTCGGAGCATTATTGAGTGAGAATATTAGGTATTGATTTTGGGGAAAAACGGATAGGTTTGGCAATTTCTGATCCTCTTGGAATTTTGGCTACCCCGATTGAAACATTGGATTCTTCCGAAATGGATTTAGTAATTCCAAAGCTGGCTGAAACAATTTCTGATCATGCTGTTACGAAAATTGTTGTTGGCATTCCGTGGACTTTGTCTGGTAAATCTGGTCCTCAAACTAAGAAGACTTTTGAATTTATTTCTTTGATTTCTGACACTTTTGAAATCCCCATAAAGCAAATTGATGAAAGATTTACTTCGCTACAAGCAGAGAAGAAATTGCGTTTAGTAGATAAGAGATCTCGCAAGAAACAAAAAAAAATTCCTAAGGGATTAATTGACTCAGTTTCAGCTGCGATTATTTTACAGACATATTTAGATACCAAATAAGATCGACTTAATTTAAACTAGAAGAAAAATCCCCACCATTGTTTTACCAATCCGACGGCAGTGTATTTATCTAACCATTTCCCTCCGTGAAGGACATATTCTTGAAATTCTTTGAGCATTAGCAGAAATAGAATCAAGATGATTGAATTTTTAACTGTAAGTTTGTTTTCGCGAAAATAAGTCTGGTATAAAGCAATAGAAATGAACCAGAATTCGAATACGTTTGGGAAGAAAAGTAAGATCCATCGGTTACCAATTATTTCAAAGATTATTACTCCTACAATCCTGAAACAAAACAAAAATATTGAAATATTTCTTAATTTTGGTTCCCATTTCAGTGATACCCATAAAAAAGTAGCCATATAGGTCAAATCAAGCCATTTATCAAGAGATTGATAATTTCTTACACCGCCTAGGTCTAGAAGATTCATCAGAAATAAATCTGAAAGATCAATTGCGACTGCAAGTAAAGATCCTACAAATGCCCATCTCAAAACAAGCAGTGCCCCGAAAATACGAACGATCGATATAATTAATTCCTCAGTTGTCATTAGTCCGTGCTTTCGAAATAAATTGAAATGTTTTGGGGAAATCCTGACTAATTAAATTTAGGATTATAATTTCACTATCATTTGTATTTGATCTGTACTAGATGGGTCTGAAAGAGTTTTAAAAGCTTCTTGCAGGTTATCTAATTGTATGAATGAAGATTCGTTTATTAACGGTGAGACATTAATCTTCCCAGTCCTAACTAATTCAAGACCAATTCTCCAGTCTCTTGGCTTTGCACCAAAGACTGTAATTAATTCAATTTCCCTGGCTTGCCAGTTTACAGGCATGATTGAAACAGGTGTCCATGGAATTGCAACTAAAATTACTTGCCCATTTCGAGTTGCTGAATCTAATGCTTGGTCGATAGTTGGTTGTGCTGCGGCACATTCAAAAACTATGTCGGCACCTTTTCCTCCCGTCAACTCCATTAATCGGTTATCAAGGTTCTCTGAACCAGGATGTATTAAATGGTCTGCACCAACTGCTTTGGCAGCGGTTCTTCGGGAATCATTTAATTCAGAAACTATCACATTGCTAGCACCGGCAGCTTTTGCAGTTTGTATACAAAATAATCCAATCGGTCCAGCTCCTATGATTAAGACGGTGTCACCTAACTTAAGATTCGATTTCCGAACTGCATGAACAGCTACTGATATAGGTTCAGCCAGAGAAGCTTCTTCATCTGAAACTTCGTTAGGAATTTCTAAAGCTGCCCATTCTTCCATTAACATGTATTCAGCATACGCTCTTATTTCGACTCTTGTCATACCTTGAGTCCGGTAGTTGAATCTAGGTCCGCGAACCAGGTTTGTATCTAATGCAGGCGGCGGTTCTCCTCCGCCTGTTACACGGTCTCCAACCTTCCATTTTGATACGTTAGAGCCTATTGAATGTACCTCGCCGTAAAACTCATGCCCAAGGACATGGCCCGGAGCTACAACATCATATTGCCATCCATGTACATCACTACCACATATGGCAGAATATTTCACACGAACAACTATTTGGTTCGGACCGGGATTAGGAGTAGGGATTTCCTCGGTCTGGATTAAAGAATTACCTTTATACACACCTGCGCGCATAGCTTCTCCTTGCATTTATAAGGAAAAAACTATTATTCGACACCTTCATTTTTTAGGTGGTCAATAGCCATTCCTACGGTAGTGATTTCTTCTGCGGCTTCGTCGCTTATTTCTACATCAAATTCTTCTTCGAAGCCCATAATTAGTTCTACAAGATCTAGGGAATCTGCATTTAAGTCTTCTGTGAAAGAAGCATCAGAAACTACGTCAGACTCTTCAACTTTCAGTTTGTCCACTACTACAGATATTACTCTTTCTTCTAAAGATGCCATTTTTTCCTCCATTTATTTTAGAAATTTCAAGTTTTATTTAAATATTGAACCAAGTACACCATTCACAAATTTTGATGAATTTTCAGACCCAAAAAAGTTTGCTAATTCTACAGCTTCATTAATTGAAGCTCCTACTGGTGTTTTGTTGTAAATCATTATCTCATAAATAGCAATTCGAAGTATGTTCTTATCAATCATAGAGATTTGATCTACAGGCCAGTCAGTAGCACTTTTAGAAATCTCATCATCTATTGATTCTAAATTGTTTCGAACTCCATCGATTATAGTACATGCAAAATCACTTAAATTACGATGTTTCCAACCGGATTGTTTGAAATTTTCTATAGTTATTTGCTTGTCATGATTTACTATATCAATTTCAAACAGGATAAGCAGTGCTTGAATCCTAGATACATGCAAATTATATTGCCATTCATTACCAACCGAAGCACTTTTATTAGAGGTTTTTATGTTCATTGATATCCAATATGAATTAATTTGCTTTAGGCAGTAAGTTCCTGTATGGAGTTAGGGTCATTGATGCTCACTGTCTTTATGTCTGGGCCGAATCGCTTCATCATTCCCGATAGTGCCCTTCCTGGTCCAATTTCAATAAAATTTGTTATTCCTTCATCAATCATGTAATCCATGGTTTTACTCCATTGGACACAACTTGATATTTGGGAGATTAATTCTTGCTTGATGTTTTCTCCATCTATAAGTGGTTTTGCACTGCAATTTGCAATGATTGGGACATTAGGATCATGGAAATCTAGATCTGAAATAGTCTCAATTAGGCCAATTTTTGCAGGTTCCATTAAACCCGAATGAAACGCGCCTCCTACTTTTAGTGGTATTGCTCTTTTAGCTCCTCGGGCCTTTGCAAGATCTATGGCCCTTGCAATTGACATATTTTCCCCACTAATGACTATTTGTTCTGGCATGTTTATATTTGAAATATATGCACCTGTTTGAAATACAATCTCTGTTAAGCTACTTTCATCTAGCCCAATTATTGCCGCCATGGTTCCAGGGTTTTCTTCGCAAGCTTGTTGCATTAATTCACCGCGTTTGAGTACTAGTTTTATAGTATCTCCTACTTCCAAAACTCCTGCCGCGGACAATGCAGTATATTCCCCTAAACTATGCCCCGCCATTAAATGGGCATTTGGCATATTTTCAGGCCCCAATAGTTCTTCCATTGCTTTCATACATGCAATGCTGGTCGTTGCAATTCCTGGTTGAGTATTTAGTGTTTGTTTTAGTTCTTCCTCTGGTCCTTCGAATATTACTTTACTGAGTTTTCTTCCCAAGGCTTCGTCAGCTTGCAAAAACACATCTTTTGCTGCAGAAGAGACTTTGAAAAGTTCTAGTCCCATTCCCACTTTTTGTGCTCCCTGCCCAGGGAACAGAAAAGCAGTCTTAGAATCAGCATAATCTTTTGTCATTCCAATAGTCATTTATTTACCTTTATAATAATTCACGAATTTTAAGGATTTGATTTTTTTTGCCATTCAATTAGAGCATTCCATTTTGATTCATTCTTGCTATTTTTGCATAAACAGTCGTTAAGATTTTTGTTCGAACCACATTGATCACAAATACCCAGGCATGTATCTTTACATATTGGTTTCATAGGTGTGCTGGTTAGAGAGTATTGCGTAATTGCATCCGAAAGGTCTAGCTGAAGTTTGGTGTTAATTTTGAAATTTTCGTCATTCGCATGAGTTTTTGACTTGTTTTGTTGCAAACTTGAAGAATTTTCTTCAAAATACTCTTCTTCAAGTTGCAAATTAATTTGCTGGTTGAATTCATCAAGACATCTACTACATTCAAACGGGTTGGATGTTTGCAAAATTGCACTAATCCAGATTCCTCGATCTGTTCGAATCATGTTGACTGTTCCAGAAAGATCTGTGTTTTTAGATTTCTTATTGCTAGAATGGTCGCGAGGTAGCGCTATGCAATCACTCGTACCTACTGGCATGCTTAGAAGATTGGATACTTCAAATATCATATTAAAATCTTTGTACAAAATTTGACCGCTCGAAGGATTCTATTTCGAACGTTTAGTGTTGTCAATTGTAAAATTATTTGAATTTAAAAACTAAAAGGTTGAAAAATAATGAAATCGTATGACGTAATTGTAGTTGGTGCAGGTAATGCAGGTTTAAGTGCCGCAATCGCAGCTTCTGAATTGGGGGCAAAAACTTTGGTTCTTGAACGAGCCCCATTACATTTAAGAGGAGGTAACTCATATTTTACGGGCGGACTTTTTAGATTCGCTTACAACGCAATTGAAGATATTCGTTCATTAATTCCTGAGATATCAGATAAAGAAACTGAGAATATTGATGTCGGGACATATCCTAAAAACAAATATTATGAAGATGTAATGAGAGTTACTGAGGGGTTGTCTGATCCTATGTTAGTAGAAATATTGACCTCAAACTCTTTTTCTACGATGAAATGGCTGGCTTCTCATAAAATCCCCTGGATTTTAGCTTATGGAAGACAGGCGTTTGAAGATGATGGAAAGATGAAATTTTGGGGAGGATTGATTTTGGAAGCAGTTGGTGCTGGCAAAGGTCTTTCAGACTCACAATTTTCTGCATTAGACAAATTGGGTGTGGACGTTATGTATGATTCGCGAGCAGTATCATTGGAGATGGATCAAAAGTTTCGTGTTAAAGGAGTAAAAGTTCGACGATCAAAAGAAATGATTGAAATTAATGCTTCGGCAGTAGTTTTGGCTTCTGGAGGGTTTGAATCTAATCCTGAAATGCGGACACGCTATTTGGGTCCTGGATGGGAATTAGCAAAGGTTCGAGGGACGCAATTCAATACAGGAGATGGGATACAAATGGCCTTGGATGTAGGCGCGCAGTCGTTTGGTCATTGGAGCGGATGTCATTCAGTTCAATGGGATTTCAATTCGCCAAATTTTGGGGACCGAAATATTGCAGATTTATTTCAAAAACATTCTTATCCCTTTGGGATTTTAGTAAATATTTTTGGGGAAAGGTTTTTGGATGAAGGAGCAGATTTTAGAAATTATACATATGCAAAATATGGTAGAGAAGTTTTAAAGCAACCTCAAAGGATTGCATTTCAGATTTTTGATGAAAAAACTAAACATTTGCTTCGTGATGAGTATAATATTCCCCAAGTTTCAAAAGTGATTGCAGATAGTATTGAAGATTTGGCCGAAAACATCGGTATATCACCTACAATATTGACTAAAACAGTGTCTGAATTCAATAATTCTATTGTTGATACAACTTTTAATCCCACATTATTAGATCAAAAACGTACCGAGGGTATTTTTCCTCCCAAATCTAATTGGGCTCTTCCTATCGATACTCCTCCATATTCTGCGTTTGCTGTTACTTGTGGAATCACATTTACATTTGGGGGGTTGCGGATCAATTCTAGATCCCAGGTATTGGAAAATGATGATAATCCTATTGATGGATTGTTTGCTGCGGGAGAATTGGTTGGGGGGTTGTTTTACCATAATTACCCTGGAGGGGCTGGGCTAATGGCTGGATCCGTGTTCGGGCGTTTGGCTGGAGAATGTGCCGCTAAAGATGCATTGAAGCGGCAAGTTATATAAATTTTAGCCTTTGTGCTACTCTATGTATATCTATTAGTTTAGTAGTTAGGGTTTGGATGGAATACCAAGTTTTTTTAGATGCTGATGACAGTTACCTAGGGGACTTCTCGGATCCCGAGTCTTTGCCAGAGGGTGAGATGCTGCCTTTAACCATAGGCGGAGTTGAAAAGATATATGTAATTATTCGATCCAGATCAAGGATGTCCATTCAAAATGGTAAAATGTACGATGGGACGTTATGGGTAAAACCTTGGGATTAATTAGTCTGAAAGTTTACGGAGTTTATGATGATATTTGGAGATAATGACTTTCAATTTAGCGTTGATACTAATTGGGGGGATCTTCCTGAAGGGTTTGAATTCCACCAAGTTGCTGGAGTAGCTGTAGATTCTGATGATCAAGTGTATTTATTCAATCGCAGCAGTCATCAGGTAATGGTCTTTGCTAGGAATGGTAATTTTGTTCGCACGTGGGATAAGAAATTTGCAGGTCCGCACGGAATGTTAATTGGAGATGATGGAAATTTATTTTTTGTAGATAGAGATGATCATGTTATTTATAAATACAATAAAAACCAGGAATTACTTTTGACATTGGGAGTTGTAGGTACTCCTTCTGCAACAGGTTATTCATCAGATCAAGAAGGGTTTCTAGTTAAAAATGCAGGTGGCCCTTTCAACTTACCAACTGGTATTGCAGTGAATTCTGAAGGGGAAATGTTCATTTCTGATGGATATGGGAATTGTAGGGTTCACAAATATTCTTCGAGTGGTTTATTACTTACTTCATGGGGTGAACCAGGAACTAAAAACCCTTTGCAGTTTAATTTGCCTCATGGGATAACAATTGACTCGAAAAATAGAGTGCTTGTTTGTGATCGAGAAAATCATAGAATACAGATTTTTGATCAAAATGGTGAATTTGAAACAATGTGGTCAGGTTTCCGCCAACCTACTGATATAACAGAAGGTCCTGGGGGAGAATTTTATATTTCTGAATTACAACATAGATTGACAATTGTTGATGCAAAAGGGAAGATTCTTACTCAGTGGGGAGGTGAAAGCAGTAGAGATGTTGGAATGTTTGTTGCTCCTCATTCTGTAGCTGTAGACTCATTTGGAGATATTTATGTTGGTGAGGTCTTAGAAGGTAAACGAATTCAAAAATTCATAAGAAAAAGATAGTCAAAATATTTTATTTGAGGGAAAGATATGAGAGGCGATATTGCAGTTGCAAACATTTTAAAAGCAGAAGGTTTGGATTGGATTAGTTGTTTTCCTAATCAAACATTGATTGATGCGGCGTCATCTGTTGGTATAAGGCCTATTATTTGCCGTCAGGAAAGAGCGGGGGTTAACATGGCTGATGGATACAGCCGTATCACCAATGGTAAGAAAATTGGTGTCTTCACCATGCAGAGAGGTCCTGGGGCGGAAAATGCATTTGGAGGTGTAGCCCAAGCATATGCAGACTCTGTGCCTATTCTTTTGATACCAGGAGGTTCTCCGAACAACCAAATTGGGATTCACCCGAATTTTGATTCCTTTGAACATTACGGAGGTATTACAAAGTGGCTAGGTCATATTAATCAGGGTAATCGAATTCCTGAAATGATGCGCAACGCTTATACTAATCTAAAGCATGGAAGATTGGGTCCAGTAATGCTAGAACTTCCATTGGATGTTGCAAATGGGGATGTTTCTGAAGAATCCATGCAGTATCAGCCTGTGAAAGTACATAAGTCAGCGGCAAGTGAAGATGATGTAAGAGAATTAGTCACTGCTATTTTGGCTTCTAATTCACCTGTGATTCATGCCGGACAGGGGGTTTTATATGCGGAAGCCACTGATGCTTTGACTGAATTTGCTGAATTTACAAATATTCCTGTAATGACAACATTGAATGGGAAAAGTGCTTTCCCTGAAGATCATCCTTTAGCTCTGGGGACTGGAGGAAACTCGGAAACCAAAATGGTAGGGCATTTTATATCGAAAGCTGACTTAATTGTGGGGATAGGGTCTTCACTCACTGATTCAACTTTTGCTACTTCGTTACCTAATGGGATTACTTATGCACAATCAGTGAATTGCGCAGAGGATCTCAATAAAAATCATAGTGTTTCATTCGGGGCAATTGGTGATGCCAGAATTGTTTTGATTCAAATGCTTGAAGAAGCTAAACGACAATTAGGTGAAAATGGACGAGATGACTCGAATGGAGTTAGACAAGAGATTCAAAAAGTGAAACAAGAATTTTTGGATGAATGGTCTCATCGTATTAATTCTGATGAAACACCCATAAATCCTTATCGTGTTATGAAAGAACTTAGCGGGTCATTAGATTTAAGGAATTCTATTGTCACTCATGACAGTGGATATCCCAGAGATCAATTTGCACCGTTCTGGCCAGCATTGGAACCTAGGTCTTATATTGGTTGGGGTAAATCAACACAACTTGGTTATGGGCTTGGTTTGGCTATAGGAGCAAAGATTGCTGCACCAGATAAACAGGTGGTAAATGTTATGGGGGATGCGGCATTTGGAATGTCGGGTCTTGATATTGAAACTGCTGTGAGAGCTGAAATTCCAATATTAACTGTTGTGCTAAATAATGGAGTGATGACAAATTATAGCCATCATATGCCCATTGCTACTGAACAATGGGAGAGCAACGCCTTAGGAGGAGATTATAGGGACGTTGCTTTGGCATTAGGTGCCTATGCGGAACGAGTAGAATCTGCTGACGAAATCAAGCTTGCAGTAGATCGCGCCCTAAAAGCGAACAATGAAGGACAGCCTGCACTTCTTGAGATAATGGTTAAGGAAGAACCTTTTAGTCCTAAATATTATTCTGGTGATAAGTATTAAAATTACTATTTATTAATTTGAGTTTACTCTGCCCTTAGGTGCATCAGGAGTTAGTAAATATTTTTTCACGTCTTCTCGGAATTTAACCTCTGAGTCATCTTCAGGAGCATATCCAAGTTTTTCACGTGCGTTAGATAAAGACCAAAATGCTCGAGTGTTGTTGCTTATTCCATAAACGACTTGCCAAGGAATTCCATATTCATTTTCGATGTTCTTAGCTTCGATCGATTTCATAAGCAGTTGCGTAATGTCACGTGGGCTGATATACGCTCCTAAATCTCTTTTGAACAAATCTAAGTCTGGCAAATAGTTTTCGATTTTTAAAGGCCTGGGTGCTCCAATACGTACAAAAACAGTTTCTAGGTGTTTATTTCCTGAAGATGATAAGGAAGTATGCTTCTCTCTTCCTGAACTGTCTCTAAAACCCCATTCACCTCCGCAAGAAAATAAGAAACCTAGATGCTCGTATGTTGCTTTTGCCCATCCGTAGAAGTTGTCTGATAAAGGTATTCTGTTTGTTTCTAGCATTTCCATTTTGCGTTCATGAATTAGGAAATGTTCGTAGAAGTCAGCAGCATGATTTGAGCTTGCTACAACTACTCTTGGTACTCCATTGTCGTATGCGGTTCTTAGAATATTGTAAACCATTTGTACATTTTCACGCTCTGAAAAATAATGGTCTAATGGATTTCCATTCCTTGCTTTATGCCCCAAATGAATGATCCCATCCAGACCTTCAAACAAATGAGAATATTTTGTTCGATCTTCATCAATAAAATCCGCTATTTCAACACCTTCAACAATATTTCCTTGTCGGTCTTTCGTACTAATATCTCTTAGGACCAAATCATATTTTTCTCGGAATGTGGGAAGAATTTGGCTTGCGATGTATCCAGCAGCTCCAGTAATTAGAATCTTTTTTTTGTGTGTAGTCATCTTGTCTCCTTGATTATTTATAGTTAAGTAGATTTTTTTTCATTTTAATGTGTTGTATTCCTGCTTCTTTAAATTCTTTTCCATAAGCAACATATTCGTTAGATTCATAGAAATTTCGTGCATGAGTTTGAGCATGTAGTTGTACTTCCACACATCCTATTCCGATAGCTTTTGTTTCTAATAAATTTAGAATAATCGTGCCTAATTTTTCTCTTCGGTATTTAGACATAACTGCCATGCGTCCTATTATTGCAATTTGATTCTGCTTTCTAAAAACTCGTCCTGTAGCAATGACTAATTTTTGATGTATTGCGATTGCATGATGTGCATAAAAATCAATTTTGTCAATTTCTTCATCTATCGGCACAGATTGTTCTTTTACAAAAACTTCGATTCTTAGATTTTTCAGTAGTAAAAATTCTTTTTGGGTTTCAGCAAATTTGAAATTGTATGAAGTGTTAAAATGATGAGAATTTAAATTAAGTTGGTTCATAATAAATCATATAGAAATTTGGAGTTTAAAGATGGACGTTATTAATTCTAAACAGATTGAAGAGTTATCTAAAATCGATACTGCGACTATAGCTAATGCAGTAGAACCTTTCAACTTCCGAAGTAACACTGAAGGGTTCATGGGAATGGACGTGAGTTGTATGTTTCCAGATTTAGGAGTTATGGTTGGTCAGGCTGTGACTGTTACTTTGGATACCACTACTCATGGTAGAAAGCATGATCGAAATGTCAGATATGAATTGTTTGAAGCGATTGAGATAGCACCTAATCCAGTAGTTATAGTAATGAAAAATATAGGATCTAGAGAGTCACACAGTTGCCATTTTGGTGACGGTCTCGCTACGATTTGCAGTAGGTTGGGTGCCGTTGGAGTTGTTACTGATGGTGGTGTCAGAGATATTGATACAGTGTATGATATGAATTTCCACTATTTTGCACCAGGAGTAGTGCCAGCACATGGAAATTTTGGTTTTCATGAAGTTGGAGTACCCGTAGAAATCAGTGGAGTAACTATCGAACCTGGAGATATCATTCATGGTGATGTGAATGGAGTAGTCATGATTCCACCTAATAGAGTTGACGACGTAATTAGTGAATCTCACAGGGTCTTGAAAAAAGAGTCAGATTTGAGGGAATGGGTTTCAACAGAGGAATTCAGCATTGAGAATTTAAGAAAAAGGATTGGGTGATATTAAATTACAATTCTTTCATTCCTTAGGGAGTTGATTGCAGTTGGTGAAAACCCTAATTCTCCAAGAATTTCGTCAGTATGTTGACCTATTGTGGGTGCTCCTACATCACTTAACTTCCCTGGTGTTCTAGAAAAATTGAATGGCAATCCTGACATTCGAATATTGTCAGAAGTTGGCATTTGCAATTCAGTCAGCATATTAGTTGATTTTGCTTGCGGTTCTTCATGGATTTCTGACATTTGTCTAGATATTCCTGTTCTAAGGCCAAGTTTCCGTAGACTGGATTCCCAAAATTTTGCATTTTTAGATTTAAAGGCTTTGGTAAATGACTTTGCGATTTCGTGAGAGTTTTGATGCCTTGATTCTATTGTGGGGAATTCTTCAATGAAATCTTCAAGGTTTAAAAATTCGCAAATTTTAATCCAAGATGGATTGTCTGAACATGAAATGAATATCCATTTATCAGATGTTTCATAAAAACGATAAGTAGCAGAAATACCCATGTGATTTGCATCAATTTGATTGTCATTTATCGAAATAAATTCTGCAGATTGTAAAGCAGTTGCCGAATTTAATAGATTTGTCTCCACAAGTTGTCCTTCTCCAGTTCGTTTTCTATGAAATAAAGCCATAGAAATTCCAAATGCTGCAAGAATGGCTGCGGAGTAATCAGATACTGCGGTACGTATGTATATCGGAGGGTTTCCTTCTCCTCCCTGATTTACCATTATGCCAGTTTGAGCTTGCATTAAAGGGTCGAATGCTGGGTTGTTGTGAAATGGTCCCGAACTTCCATATCCTGTAACTGAAGAATAAATAATTTCAGGGTTGTGGGTTTTTAAAGTTTCGTAATCTATTTTTAATCTGTGTGTGATTCCGGGTCGGAAGTTTTCATTTACTACGTCTGATTTGGCGACGAGTTGGTAGAGGATATTTTTCCCTTCTGGATGTTTTAGATTCAGGCATAAGGCTTTTTTACCTCTGTTCCATGAATTGAAAGGTGCCCCCATACTTCGGAAAGCATCGCCTGATTCAGACTCTATTTTGATTACATCTGCTCCGGATTCAGCAAGTAAAGTTCCGCAGTATGCTCCTGCGATGTACCCGCCTAGGTCCAGTACTTTTATTCCATCAAGTGGATAACTCATGATTAGGTGGCGTTTTCTGTAGGAATGATTTTATTTGCTGCCATTTCAGATAGTTGTCCTTTTGTAAACTTAAGGGATCTCAAAATATCCCAAGTATCTTTTGATTTGATGTCAATCGGTTTTCCAATTTCTCCAGGAGTTTTAGACATTTTTATAGGTATTCCAAATTGGTGTGTTGCATCTATTTGAGGGTTATTATTTTCTACAAGGATTTCGTTATGGATGACTTGTGGATGAGTAAGAAATTCTGACCTGTCAGATGCTGGTGCACTCGGAACGTCAGCATCTGATAGTTCTTTAAGCCAATATGCTTTATTTTTTGATTTCAATATAGGTTTAATAATTTCGTGAAGAGTTCCCTGGTTCTCTGAGGGGATATTCCATGGTGCTCCGAAGAATCTCTTGTCTTGCGTAAGTTCGGGTATTTTGATTGCGGAACAGAATTTCTCCCAAAAAATTTCATTTCCTGCAGCTACGAAGATCCACCCATCGCTACATTCGTATAATCCATATACAGGATTTCGAATTTGATGAGAGTTTGATGTAATTGCTGTTGATTGTGAGTAGAGTGAAGAGTCGTTATTCGTAACAATTGTATATTGTGGTCTCATTCCAATTGCCCCAAAATATAAAGGCACTTCTATTTTTTGTCCCATATTGCTACTCTCACGCTCGAACAAAGCGGTAGTAATTGCAAAGCTTGCAAGAAAAGCAGTTCCGTAACTAACAAATGGAATTTTTACGTACATTGGAGGAAATCCTTTCCCTCCTTGGTCACCATGAATTCCTGCAATTGTTGATACGACTCCATCGTCAGCTGGTATGTCTGATAATGGACCGGATTCTCCAAATGGTGGCATTGCACAATAAAGCAAATTGGAATTAATTCCTTGAATCGTTTCAAAATCCATATGAAGTGATTTGGCTTTACTTGGTACCCAATCTTCAATAATTACATCAGACGATTTAATTAGTTCCTTCAAAGCATTAAATCCCGTTTTTTGTGTGTAATCTAATTCCAAACTTCTCTGGCCGCGGTTCCATTGTTCCCAAATCTGATTATTTGTATCAATGCCATCAATGTTGGATTCTGATTGGTATGGTAGATAGATCCTTATAATTTCCGCACCCATATCTGCCATTAACATGGATGTGTATGATCCAGCAATGTGAGTAGAGAAATTTAGAATTTTGATGCCGTTTAATGCTTTGATGTCCGAAATTACCTTTCTAAGTGGTTCTAATCGGTTGATAAATCCGAAATGGTTTTATTAAGGTATTTTATATTAATGCCAATTTAAATGAAATGGAGGAAAATATGGGTTCAATTTCTACTCTTAAAGTAGCAGCAATATCGTTAATTCTGGGGCCAGTGATTGCGACGATATGTTATTTTGTTCAACAACTATTTGTATTTGCTGATGTGGAATACGGAAGTTCAGCATCGTGGGCATCTTTAGCCGCGGAAAATGCATCTCTTACTGTAATCACATCTATTATCATCCCACTCGCTTTAATGATGTTGGTGTATGCGCTCTTATATATAGCTAATGAAATTCGAGGAAATGGAAATGGCGATGCATTGGCTAGTTACTCTGTTCCTTTGCTGATGGTAGGATTTATAGGATTCGTTTTTTCTTCAGGAATCAGTATTAGTGCTGCTAATTTCCCAGAACCAGCAGCAGCAGCATCAGCAGCATTCCTTACTGCTGCAGGGATCAACGCTATTTCAGGAATTTTCTTTAGTATTGGGTTTGCAGCAATATTTTTTGCGATGGCGACTAGAGATGAATACAACAGTAATTTAGCTAATATTGCAGGATTGCTTGCACTTGTTTCAACTGTGGCTGGAGTAGTTGGTTTGGTTGCATCTGATTCAAATGAATTGATGACCATGATCACAGGAATTACCTACATAGTTCACACGCTGTATGCAATTTATATTGGACGTGGTCTTCTAGCAAGAGCATAATTTTTAATTTTTAAAGGACAAAATTCCCACACGATCAACTAATATTTCTTGTGTGGGAATTTTCAATACAAGAAAATATTGTTTCAAATTTGCAAATGAATTAAAACGAGTATATTGTATTTGCAAGGGGCTGTAGCTCAGCAGGGAGAGCGCTTCAATGGCATTGAAGAGGTCAGGAGTTCGATCCTCCTCAGCTCCACCAATATATCTTTCTCATAGTGTCCAATGACTTTATTAAATGATATTCAGTCTAAATTAAATCCAACTAAAATTGGAAAGTTATTGACCCCAAAAGATATTGGGGAGATTTCCAAACTTGTTTCAGAAACATCTCAACGTGGAAAATCGATTTCCATTGCTGGTTCAATGCATTCTATGGGAGGACAGCAATTCTCTAGTAATGATTTTTGTGTTTCGACTAGAGGGTTTAGCCAAATTCACCGTATAGGGGATGATTTCAATCAAGTGAGAGTTCAGAGTGGAGTTATTTGGCCAGAGCTTGTGCAGTGGTTGAGAAGTGCTCAAGTGGATTCTCATAAACCTATGACAATTATTCAAAAACAAACTGGTGCTGATGATTTGACTATTGGTGGTGCTATATCCTCGAATATCCACGGAAGAGTCTTAAATAGGAAACCAATCGTTGATGATATTAATGGTTTTAGTATTACTACTTTTGATGGTGTCAGGAAGTATTGTAGTAGGACAGAAAACCCAGATTTATTTTCAAATGTTATTGGTGGTTATGGGTTGTTTGGTTTCGTTGATTCTGTTGATCTTAAATTGACAGAGCGTGTGAAACTATCAAGGAAAGTAAGTGAGATATCACTTGATGAGGTAATTCCATCTTTGGAAAAATCTGTGGAAGATGGTGCTACATATGGTGATTTTCAGTATATGACAGATGAAAGCTCAAATGATTTTTTGTCCAAAGGAATTATGTCAGTTTATTCGCCTGTAGAAAATCAAACTCCAATTTCAAAGTCTCAGATTGGATTGACCGCTGATGACTGGAAAAGGCTTTTTGTTCTAGCGCATATCGATAAAAAACAAGCTTATATTGATTACAAGAATCATTATGAAGTTACAAATGGACAAATTTATTGGTCTGATGAGCATCAATTTAGTCCTTACATTCCTGAAGCAACAGACTTGCTTAATCATCAGATGAGTTGGAGCAATTATCGTTCCTTAGTACTTACTGAACTATATGTGCCTAGGAATGCGTTTGTTGAATTTATGACGGGTGCAAGAGAAAAACTGCTGTCACTTGATGCTAATGTAGTATATGGAACTGTAAGATTAATTAAGAATGAACAAGAAACATTTTTGAATTGGGCAAAAGAAGATTATGTTTGTGTGATTTTTAATTTGCTTGTAGACCATTCAGATGCTGGTATTTACATTGCTAAGAATCAATTTCGTGCTTTGATTGATTGCGCGCTTGCAGAAGGTGGATCATATTATTTGACCTATCACAAATGGGCTAGAAAAGACCAAATTGAGATGGCGTATCCACAATTCAGAGAATTTTTAGAAAACAAAATCCTCTTAGATCCCAATGAAGTTTTTGTGAGTGACTGGTATAAGCACTATAAGAGAATGTTTTTTTAAGAGTTGGAATTATATTAAGGATCTTTGATGAACTATAAGAGTTTGCATATATTGTAGTTTGTCGAGCCATCTATTCATCTTTTGCCAGCCTGATGAGGAGTTTGTATTTGATGGTGTTTTAGTCGCTTTTAATTGCTGACAGCCGGTTTTTTTGATGTTATGGTTCCACTATATAGTTTTTGTAGTTTGAAGGAGGGAAAAATGCCTGATAAAGAACATGATTGGGAATTCGGGATCAGAGAAGAAGGTCATGTGGGAGACTCTACAGAAGGAAGTGTGATTTTAGGAGAAAATGGTTTCAATTATGAATTGTCTGGAGAGAATTGGGGGGAACTGCCTGAAGGATGGGTATACAAAGAGGCTACCGCAGTTGATGTAGATTCAAAGGATAGAGTGTATGTGTTCAATCGTGGGACTTGTCCTGTAATTGTCTTTGATACTGATGGAAAAATTATAGATACTTGGGGTGAGGGGATATTTAAGAATCCTCATGGTATTACAGTTGGTCCCGATGATGAATTGTTTTGCGTTGATAACGGAGATAGTACTGTCAGAAAATTTTCTTCTGAAGGGAAACTTTTGATGACAATTGGTGAACCAGGTGCGGGATCTCCAAAGATGAGTGGAATCCCATTTGCAAAACCTACGCATGTGGCAGTGAATAAGAGCAATGGTGAATTTTATGTTGCAGATGGATATAGTAACGCGAGTGTGCACAAATATTCACCTGACGGGAAGCTTCTCTTAACTTGGGGCGAATCTGGTACTGGTCCTGGCCAATTTAATATAGTTCATAATGTAGTGGTAGATTCAGATGGATGGGTTTATATTGCTGACCGGGAAAACCATAGAATTCAGGTTTTTGATTCAAACGGCAAGTATGAGACTCAATGGGTTAATATGTCTAGAGCTGCTGCAATTTGTTTGGATGATGGAACGGGTACAGACTTAATGTATGTGGGGGAATATTTTTCTGGAATCGGATCGAATGATGTTGGAACAGATTTAGGTCCTAGAGTGTCGATCATGAATCTTCAAGGTGAAATTCTTGCTAGAGTTGGCAGAGAAAGTTACGGTGATCAGACTGGTAGGTTTTATTCTCCACATGGGATTGCAGTTGATTCAAAAGGGGACATCTATGTAGCTGAGGTTTCTTGGAGTGATTATGGTAGTCATCTTGAGCCTCCAAGGGAATTGCGCTCCATGCAGAAATTAGTAAAGATTTGAACTGGTAAGCATTTATGGATAGGGTTAACCTGGCAATAGTTGGTTGTGGTGACATTTCACAACTAAATGCTCCTGGATATCTTAATCATGAAAAATGTAATGTGTATGCTTTGTGTGATTCAAATCCGCAAAAAGCTAATATGCGTGCAAAACAATGGGGCATTAGTCCGAAAATATTTTCGGACTATGAAGACGTTTTGAATGATTCTAATATTGATGCAGTAGAATTATTGACACCAACTTATATGCATCCAAATCAAATTATCGATGGCTTGAATGCAGGTAAACATGTTTCTTGTCAGAAGCCAATTGCATCGACGTTGGTAGAAGTTCAAGATATCCAAAAAGCAGTTGAAACCAGCTCTTCCAAATTCCGTATTACAGAGAATTTCATATTTTATCCCCCATTGATTAAAGCTAAAGAATTGTTAGATTCTGGCGCAATTGGCGACCCTTCAATGATTCGTATCCGTACGCTTCGAGCAGGAGGTAAAATGCCTGAATCAAGCTCAACTATTGATTTCAGCCAAATGAATGATCCTCACTCAGATTCATTGATTTGGCGCGAAGATCCCAAGTTGCATGCGGGTGGGAATGTATATGATGATGGGTGGCACAAATTTGCTACTGCAATTTGGTGGATTGGAGAAATCGATCAAATGTATAGTTTTTTAACGAAGAACTCTTCACATCTTGATGATTCCCCCGCGGTAATTTCATGGAAGTTTAAGAATAGGAATTGTTTAGGTGTTTTGGATTACGCGTACGCAGAGGGGATGAAAATTCGAAGCAAATATTATCCAGTTGATGAATTTTTTGAAATTCAAGGATCTAAGGGTGCAATATTTGTGACTCGGTGTAGTGGGGAAATGCTGGATCTTCCTCCAGTAATTCTTCAGACTGGTTCAGATACTCATTCAATTCAAGTTCCCATGGACTGGATAGAAGGTTTTAACGGTGCTGCAAGACATTTTATAGATGCGATATTAGATGATGAGCAACCTCAAATGGATATTCATTTCTCTAAGCATACACTTCAAGCTGCGCTTTCTGCATATATTTCTTTTGAGAAACAAATGCCTGTAAATCCAATAGAATTAATTTAAATGATTATCTATGCTATCAATTGATGTAATCAATTAATGAACACTTTACATATTAAAATTAATATTTTGGTAATAGTATCTTTGACCTTGTTATTTCTTGGGTGTTCGAGTCAATCTCAGATTCAATATCCTGATGCAACATTTTCTCAAGAGAATATTGAAATTCCAAAAGAGCAAATTGAAGATGTGGAATCAAAGAAGATCGAATCCTTAACCACTCAAGATTTTGAAGTAAAGACTTTTTCTGATCAAAAACCTACATCACAACAGGAATTGCCTCACTCAGAGGATTCAGAATCTAATGTTAATAAAAACCAATTAAACCCAAAGAATGAAACAATTAATTCTCAATCTTTTGTTGAACACAAATTAACTCTCGAGGGTAATATTTCCCGAGATGAACTGGGATGGGCTTGGTCTTTTTCTGCGACTGCTGGTGATCGTATACGAATTTCAAGGATTGTACCAGATCACAGTTTGGTTGACTTTAATCATGTTGAAGTTTCTTTGTATTTGGGTGGGTTAGAACAAATCATTGGAAAAGATGACGATTTAAAAGATGTCTTGATTCCAAAGACTGCTATTTATAATTTAGTTGTTCAGGTAGGGGATTATAAGAGAACTAGCGGGGATTTTGTAATCGAATTAAGGTCGTCAAATATTATTGAAGTACAGCTCAACCCAAATCTATTTGAAGTTGATCCATTAGATTCGCTTGCCGAAAGAGTAGATTCAAGATTAGGAGGTTGTGTTATATCGAATGGTATTAATCAAATTCCAACAGATTTAAGGACAATTGGCCCTATTACCAGAACGAATGATTTTAGACCATTTAGTAAAAAGATGGTCGTTTTTGGGATCACCTTAATTTCTGGGGACGATGTTTCAGATGAGTTTATGTTAGAAATTGCTGAAATAATTGAGGAGATTTTTTCTGAACATACAGAAACAAATTCTGAGTTTCAAAATAAATTGTTGGGGAATTTGTACAAATATAAAGCAACAATTCCTATATTTAATGGAGAACCAGATTTTTTAAAATCTTCTCATTGGCTTGAGTATGAATTTCTAAAGAAGAATAATAGTATTTGTGATGTGATAATGAAGCATCAGCTAGCTGATAAAGACCAGGCTAATGAGATTATTGAACATCTACTTCATATAATTTCTGATGTTGGACTCTTATATACTTTCCCGGACATATGGGGTATTGCTGAGGATTCTTTAATCCATTCAGTGATGGTTGAATCGATTGAAGAAGGGGTCTTTAACGTTGAAGACTATTTCCTTGATGGGTTTTCTGGAGAAGAAGAAATTATGAGGAGGATATTAATACAAGAATTCGCTTACTGGGGTATTGTAACTTTTTGGAATTTGCTTTCTGAGATTGCTCCTGATGATTATGACAGTGAATGGGAAATAGAAAATACTGAAGAATTAAGGCTAAGAATTCCACGTTTTGAAGTTTTACTCAAACAAACTGTTGCAGAAGTGATGACAGTTCCAACTGAAAGTTTGGAGAGGTTTTTGGAGGTTGATTCTTTAGAAGCTGAAAAACTAAATGCTAAGCAAAATCCTATTGCCCAAAACCAATTAAACCCAAAGAATGAAACAATTAATTCTCAATCTTTTGTTGAACACAAATTAAATCTCGAGGGCAATATTTCTCAAGAAAGGAAGAATTGGGTTTGGTCTTTTTCTGCGACGGCTGGTGATCGTATACGGATTTCAAGGATTGTACCAGATGACAGTTTGATTGACTTTAATCATGTGGAAGTTTCTTTACATTTAGGTGGGTTAGAACAAATCATTGGAAAAGATGACGATTTAAAAGATGTCTTGATTCCAAAGACTGCTATTTATAATTTATTGCTTCAAGTAGGGGATTATAAAATAACTAGCGGAGATTTTGTAATAGAGATAAAGTCATCAAATGTAATTGAAATTGAATTAATCCAAGAAAATGTTCAAAATGATTTTGAGAATGATTCAATTTTGATAACACATATTAATGGGGATTTAATTCCAAAGTTGACTTCGGCAGGTACAGATGAGTGTGATGATAGGATCGAAAAATCATTATTTTGTGTAGAAATATTGTCATATGAAGGAGTCTCTCAAATCGCAATTGACCGTACGATTCAAGGGATTTCTGCCTTAGCAGATCAATATGCTGTTAAAGAAGAAGAACTTCATAAAACTTGGACTGGATTTGGATCTGATGGGGGCATCCAAAATTATGTAGGAGTGGTCTTATGGCATTCGGAAAAGTCTGATCGAGAAAAGATCAAACAAGATGCTTGTCAATTTCGAGTTGTTGCATCAGCTCCGAATGTGCCTGCAGGCAATGATCAATGTATGAAATCAATTGATGATGCTTTGGATTTTAGTGAAAAAGCTGCCATGCAAGTCTCGGGAACTAAACGTAATAACGGTTATATAATCTACCTTTCGGAATATGCTTGGAAATGGTATCCAACTGGCAGATTGCACAATAAATTAAATGATCCTAAGAAAATTGCTGCTCATGAATTCATGCATTCTTATCAGGGTACTCATACAAATAATATGTCATATAAGTCGAATAATTTAATTCCGAATGAAGGACCAATTTGGTTTGTTGAAGGTTCTGCTGAGTACGCAGCTATTCGATCGACATCTATCAAAGGATGGGCCAATTGGGAACAAATGATGAACTTTCACTATGCTTTAATTAATTCCACTGTTTTAAAATTTCCAGAGATTTCAATATCTATGAATGAGACAAGAGCCCATCGGGACATAATTAATACTAAAGAATATGGCCATGTTTTAACTTATGAAATGGGTTTGTGGGCTGTTGCGTTTGCGATTTCCATTTCTAGCCATGATGCTGTGATGGTTGACTATTGGGATGACCTTGAAGAAGTTGGGCCTAGGGGATCTTTTGAAAAAAATGTTGGCGTGGATTTGGAAACATTCTATATGCTATTTGATGATTTCATGGAATTAGATAAAGATGCTCAGATTAGTGAAATTTCGAATCAAATTAATTAGATCATTCCCGAACAGTTGTTGGCTTTGATAGTATAATTCATGGAAGTAAATTTGTTCTTGGTTTGTTTAAATGATTTGTCCTGAGTGTAAAAAAGAAAATCCTGACTCAAAATTCTGTATAGAATGTGGTGCAGAATTAGATCTAGATAAGGATTATTCTCTGGAAGAGCTAAAGAATCAAGTGCAATCTCTTAGGTTGGAAGTTCGAGAAATTCATTCGGTCATTAGAGGGTATGAAACAGGTCCCGAGGTGATTCAACCTAGGAAATATACAAATCGTAAAAAGACTTCAAATGGCTTAAAAATTCCCGGATGGGAACTACTATTGGGAGGCAATTGGTTAGCAATTATTGGTGTAATTGCTGTGTTTATAGGGACGGCGTTTTTCCTGAAACTTGCTTTTGAAAATGATTGGATCAATCAAACAAATCGAATTTTATTGGGTGTTTTTGTTGGTGTGGTTTTTCTAGCCATCGGAGAAATATGGAGAAATAAATATGCCAGTTACTTCAATATTATTACTGGTTGCGGTATTGCGATTTTATATTTAACAATTTTCTCAGCATATGCGCTTTATTCAATGATTGGTTATTATTTTGCTGTGGCGTTTTTGTTGGTTGCAACTATTCTTGCAGTTCTTCAGGCATTAAGAAATAATTCAATTACTTTGGCTGTTCTTGGAGTTGTTGGTGCGTTTGCAGCTCCTTTTGTATTATTGGCATTTGATGGTATTGACTTCATGCAAGGTAGTATTGGTTCAGTTGATTGGCTTTTATATATTATTTTAATTGATCTAGGGGTAATATTCTTAGCCACGTTTAGGAATTGGAGTTGGTTTACATTCATTGCATTGATAGGATCTCTCTTAAGTTATGCTGTTTGGGCTACAGAAAATTTTGATAACGTATCGTTGTTAGTGTCTCAAGGTGGGATTTCAGTAATATTTTTGCTAATTCTTGGTTCAACTACGCTTTTTAATTATCTCTGGAAACGACCAGCAAAGGGATTTGATTACAGTTTAATTCTAATTAATTCTGCTGCATTTTTGTTTATAACTTACATGAATATGTGGGATTCACATCGAGAATGGTTAGGTGCATTGACTATAGTGATTGCAGGTTTATATGCATCTCTATCATATATTTCCTATAGATCGAGACTGCAAAACAATGATTTTTCGACGTTTTTGCTAGGAATTTCCGCGGTATTTCTTGGAATAGCATTTCCTGTTCATTTTCAATATGATGCACCAATTGTCCTCATTGCTTGGTCAATAGAAGGTTTGATTTTGACTTGGTTATCTATACGGATGAACGTGTGGCAGATAAGATTCTATGCTATTTTCACTTATTCCGTGATGATTGTATCTTTAACAGTATTTTTTACGTCTATTGATTTGGAAAATTTTGCTCCTATTCTAAATTCGAGATTTGCCACATTCGCTACTGCCATTTTTTCTATGTATGCTTCGTTTTATTTGATCAGACAAAAGATGATTTTGGACCCTGGAAGTCTAAGGGTTTTCTTTTTCAGATCTTCCATGATTAGAATTGAAAAACTGGCTGCTGGCTTGCTAATTGCCGCAAATTTCTTGACAATTTGGATATTGAGTGCGGAAATAATTTCGGTAGTGGACAGTGATTTGGTGAATTTGAATAATGAAGTAGGAAATTACGTTAAAAGTTTATCCTTAAGTTTGTTGTGGGCAGTGTATGCAAGCATTATTTTGATTTCCGGTATAGTTTTCAAGTTACCAAAATTCAGGGTTTCTGGATTGCTTTTGTTGGCGATTCCTGTAATTAAACTATTCTTGTATGACACATTTCAACTGGATCAAATATACAGAGTAGTTGCATATTTTTCTTTGGGAGCGATTTTATTGCTTGGAGGGTTGCTGTACCAACGATTCAATTCTCATATTAAAGAATATTTGTTAAAACCTTAAGATCATTTCAACATAGTTAATGAAGGAAGGTATTAATGTTTATAAAATTAGATACATTGAGAGAACGCCTACATGGTGTGGTACTAAATAAAGGTGATCAAGGCCATGATATTGATGGGTTGGAGGGTGAGCTTGATGCTCTAGCAGACAGTTATGATGATTTGATTAATTTCTCTAAAAAACTCTCGTCTCTTAAAATAAGAGAAGATTGGCCTTACTCAGAGCCCAATACCATTGATGAAATAAAAAATGAAATGGACCCTTCGAGACCCTTGGGAGAAATTCGGGAAATAGATTTGGATGATAGTGCTAAAAGGGTCAAAGCTGCATTTCTTGGATCTTTATGCGGGTGTGTTTTGGGAAAACCTATTGAAGTACAACTTACTGGTAATGAAATTAAAAAAGCCTTAGAAAAAATAAATGAATGGCCCTTGAATCAGTATGTTTCTAAAGATATTGAAGGTGTTTTGGAAAGAGTTCATAGGTCTTTCCCCGAAACCGCTAGGGAATACATCAAATATGTAGCCCCAGATGATGACATTAATTACACCATTATGGGGATGTTAATTCTGGAGAAATTTGGCCCCGGATTCACGCATGAACAGATGAAGGAGTTATGGATGCATCATCTTCCTATAGGTACAACTTTTGGACCCGAAAGAACAATCTTGTTAAAAACGGGTAGCCAAAGTTTGGATATTGCACACAGGGAAAGTTTTGTAGCAAAAGGTGGTGTTGGAGGTAGTCCTACTAGGGTAGTCGATCAAAACGAAAGTTTCATGGATGAATTTAATGATATTTTAAATCCAGGAGATGAATTGTGCGGGGCAGCAATAAGAGCAGATGCTTATGGTTATGCTTTTCCAGGTAATCCTGAAATAGCTGCTGAGCTTGCGTGGAGAGACTCAAGTTTTACTCATAACAGGACAGGTATTTATGGGACGATGTTTATAGCAGCCGCGATATCCCTTGCTCAAGTACTTGATGATAGGAATCATATAATTGAGACTTCACTAAAGTTTGTACCTCAAAAAAGCAGGTTTTTTGAAAGGGTTTCGGTTGCTTTTCAAGACGTAAAGGAGTCTTCAACTTGGGAGGAGGCTTACGGTAAAATAAATAATAAATTAGGAGAATATGGACACTGTAGAATATACCAGGAAATTGGAATGTTGATTAACACTCTCATATTCGCTGAAAATATAGGACACGGTATATGTATTCAAGTAAGCCAAGGAGCAGATACTGACAGTTTTGGGGCAACGGCAGGTTCGATACTTGGTGCATTTTTTGGTTTAGAGGGTCTCGAAGATCGTTGGCTAGAACCCTTTAATGATGATATTCACACTGGATTAGCTTGGTTTTTCGAAAGATCAGTTTCTGAGTTGTCTAATAGAATGGGTAGATTACCAACAGTAGTTCGAAGTTGAATCCATTTTTCAAAAAGGATTTCTTCACTACAGGGAAAAGAAAACCCAGAGCATTGGCGATAGTAAAAGTGGTTGTGGCTTTGCGAATTACGGTATTACAGCCATGCAGTGGCACTATGCTTTATAATAATGTATTATGGCTTTAATTTAATCGAAGGAGTTGGTTTTGGCTAAATATTTACTTAGAGGATCTTACACATCTGAGGCTTGGGCTGCCCAGGTTAAAGATCCTAAAAATAGAATTGAGGCTGTTCGCCCAGTATTTGATCAATTAGGTGGATCGATTGAATCTGCTTATTTTGCATTTGGAGATGATGATTTGGTGTTGATAATGGAAATGCCAGATAATGTTTCAGCTGCAGCATTGTCTATCGCTGTGGCAGCTGGTGGAGCTGTTAATAATATTAAGACTGTTCCATTAATGTCCATGGATGAAGGTTTAGAAGCAATTAAGAAGGCTGGGCCTGCAGGTTATAGACCCCCATCAGCATGATTATTGATATTATCTGTAGTTAATAAATAATCGTATAAAAAGAGAGGGTGGTTATTCCACCCTCTCTTTTTGTTAAAAATTCTGATCTATCCGCAAGTTGTTTGAATGAGTAATTTCGTGACTAGATAAGGATCCATGTTTGATGCAGGTCTGCGATCTTCAAGGTACCCTTTTTGATCAACTTCAACCTGCCAAGGAATTCTGATAGAGGCGCCTCTATCAGACACACCATAACTGAATTGGTCAATTCGTTGAGTTTCATGGAGTCCAGTTAATCGGTTTTCATTGCCAACTCCATAATTTGTAATATGTTCTGTTATGTTTTTTCCAAGAGCTTCACATGCATCAATAATTGGTTGGTAGGATTCTCTCATTGCTTTGGTAGAGTAATTTGTGTGACATCCTGCACCATTCCAATCACCAGAAACTGGTTTTGGATCGATAGATACAACTACATCGAATTCTTCAGCTACTCGATGTAGTAGCCATCTTGCGACCCATAGTTGATCGGAAACATCAAGTGGACCAAGTGGGCCAACTTGAAATTCCCATTGACCAGGCATTACTTCAGCATTAGTCCCTGCTATTCCTATACCGGCATCTATACAAGCTGTCGCATGGGCTTCTGAAATGTCTCTCCCAAAATTAAAATTTGCACCAACGCTACAATAATATGGTCCTTGTGCTTCAGGGAATCCTCCATCGGGGAATCCAATAGGTTGTTTCCCATCTGATTCAAACAATGTAAATTCTTGTTCAATACCAAACCATGCTTCTTGATCTTCGAATTTTGATGCGACTTCTGCGCATGCCGCTCTGTTATTAGTAGGATGGGGAGACATGTCAGGTAATAATACTTCACACATAACCAATTTGTTGTTTCCTCCTGAAATTGGATCAGGACAGGAAAACACAGGACGTAAGACGCAGTCTGAGTTTTCTCCGGGTGCTTGGTTAGTACTTGATCCGTCAAATCCCCATATTGGTAGATCTGATCCGTCTGGTAAAACCTTAGTTTTGGATCTTAATGAAGGAGACGGTTCTGTGCCGTCAATCCAAATATATTCTGCTTTAAATGCCATGATTTTCACCTCAGTTTCGTGATTTTAACATTGATGATATAAAATAATAAAATTAGAACTTTTTTGCAATGTTAATTAACATGTTACAAATTTTTAAAAAGCAATTTGTTAATATTGTGTAAAATTTATATTGAAAATTAAGCGGTTTTTGAGAACCTATAAAACTTTCTTGATCCAATTGAAGTGGCTGCAGCTACGATCATTTCTGTAGCATATTCTTCAGTGATTTTACTTGTGTTAATAATAAAGTCGTAATGGCGAATATCATCTGGGTCACTTAAATTGAAATATCGTTCAAAATAAATCTGACGTGCTTTATCACGGTTATTTAGTCGGTATTCTGCTTCTACTAAGTCGCAATTTTCTCTTTCGCTGATAATTTTTATTCTGTCTTCTATTTCTGCTACTAATCCAATTCTTAGAACAGCTTCGTAATCTTTTAGTATTATATGTGCGCCTCTTCCTACAATTACACTGTTACCTGAATCTGCTATTTCATTAATCACCTGAGTTAATGTGTCTATAAAAACTTGGTCGTCTAATTCATGTCGTTGAGTAATTAGAGAATTGGGTAGCTCGTTATATTCTTCTGATAGGAAACTAGCAATATTTGGGACGAAATATGGGTCGGCACCAATTCCATTTGAGGCGGAATTTTGTAAAATTCGATTAATTATTTTTGAAATCTTCTCTTTAAAAGTGGCTGGTTCATCTTCTCTCTTTTGAATAGCACCTAATGTTGATCCTGTTTGTCTAGCAACCTGAGAAAGAATTAACCTATCGACATAATCAATGTGTAATTCATGTGATACTTTTGGGCCAATATTTCTTCCACCATTTCCTGATTTTCCACCCAGGGTAATGATTGTCATTATAAACTCCTTTCAATCTAAGACTGAAATGATAGTTTTAGTCTTTTAATTCTGATATATGCGAATCCCAATGTTTTGCAATTAAAGATCCTAAAATCTCTTGTGCAGTTTTTTTCTCACCATTAGGGAATATGATTATTATTTCATTTGTGTCTGTAATGCGATTAGCAGAGTCATTTAGTCGGATGTTTAAATTTTTAATTTCTATCACTAATGACTTGATTGATTTATTTGCGGCCCTACCTATTGCACGTGCATTCATTTCATCTATGGAGGCATAGATTTTCGCGGGACTTTCATTAGAATCGAGAGCATTGGCAACGAATTCATGCCAGAAAACTAGATGAGCGAGCACTTCCCTTGGCTCCCATAAGTCAATTCTTTTGTTTGAAGTTAATCCTTCTCCTTCAAAATACGCTATTCCTCTATCTACAGATTGGTTAATAGAATCCATCAGGATTTTAACTTGATTAGACATTTTAGACCTCAGATATCGATTCGGTGTCGGGTTGGATAATAAAACTGAGAGTAATGTGAAGTCAAGTTTCTAATAATTTTAAGTAAATTTGGAAATTATAAAAGGATTAATCAAAAAAATTCTTGTATCATAGACATGTTAGGAAATAGTTTGATAAATCGGCAAAAAATGATTCACTGTGAAACAAATATAAGAAAATTCTTAGCAGTTATACCTTTAATTTTTTTAGTAATAATCTTATTTTCATGTACGGTTCAATTGGAGCAAGATGATACTACTAATAGACTACATTCTCTTAATAAAGAAATTATGTGTCCAGTTTGTCCAGGTGAATCAATTGATCAGTCACAAAATCCACTTGCTGTTCAAATGAGAAATTTGATTTCTGAACAAATTGAACTTGGTTGGTCAGATGCTCAAATAAAAGATTTTTTTGTAGATAGATATGGGCCAAGAGTGTTAATGTCTCCTCCATCAAAAGGTTTTGGTTTGTGGGCTTGGATTATTCCACCATCAATTGTAATTGTAGCATTTGTGTCATTGGTTTATGTTTTGCGAAGAATGTATTTAGCGAAGAAGCACGTAACGCTTTCAGATGATGGAAACGATCAATCGGATTATGCTGAACGGGTTACCAAATCGTTAGAACCAAAATTTAGACGTATGAACGATATGGAGAAAACAATTGGCGATTGATTTAGGCAATGTAGCGTTAGTTCTTGCATTTATAGTTGCAGTTTATACAGTAGCGGGTTCGTTTTTGGGTATTCTAAGGCACTCTGAGATTCTTGTTATAAGTGCAAGATATCTTTTCTATAGTATTCCACTATTTCTTCTGATTTCAGCTTTTTCGTTGGTGTATGCATTTGTTGGGAATGACTTCTCAGTAAAATATGTAGCTGAAAATAGTAATTTGGCAATGCCTAGTGAGTATGCATGGGTTGCATTTTATGCTGGTAATTCGGGTTCTTTATTGTTTCTAGTTTTAGTGTTTTCAATTTTGGCTACTATTGCCATTTACACATTGAGAAAAAGATTGCCTGTGGTTAGCCATTATTCTGTAGGTTTAATGGGTTTCGTAATTACATTTTTTGTATTTGTAATGCTTTTTTTTGCAAATCCATTAGAAAGATTGCCAATTACTCCGAATGATGGACAAGGAATAAATCCGCTATTGATACATTTTGGAATGTTTATACATCCACCTGTTTTGATGACAGGATTAGTTTCAATCACAATTCCATTCAGTATTTCTATGGGCGTTTTGATGTCTGGTCAGGGAGGAGAAGATTCATGGATAGACATTGGTCGAATTTGGGCCATGTTGTCATGGGTTGTTCTTACTCTAGGCTTGCTTATGGGAAGTTGGTGGGCATATACAATTTTGGGATGGGGTGGATATTGGGCTTGGGATCCTGTTGAAAATTCTGGATTGATGCCTTGGCTTATTCTTACAGCTTTTGTGCACTCAATTATGGTACAAAAACGTCGTGGAATGTTTCGGATGTGGAACATGGTTTTAATCATTTTGGCTTTCTCTATGGCACAGCTTGGTATGTTTATTAATCGAGGAGGTCCAGTTCCTTCAGTTCATTCATTCGCTCAATCGTCGATGGGGTGGTTGTTTTTAGGTTTTATGGTATTTACATTTTTTATTTCAATTGCAATATTTTGTTTTCGGGTAGACACATTAAAAAGTAGTTCGAAATTAGATTCAATTGTTTCACGGGAGAGTGTGTTTTTATTTCAAAATGTGCTGTTTATAATAGTAGCACTTGTTACATTGTGGGGAACGATTTTCCCTGTGTTTTCAGAAACTATAGATGATACTGTAATGACAATTGGGAGACCATTTTTTGATAAAGTAAATGGTCCTATTCTTTTAGCAATAATTTTATTAATGGGTATTGGCCCTTTACTCCCTTGGAGAAAATCGAGATTCAAAATATTGTTTAATGTTTTGAAAGTGCCATTATTCTTTGCTTTTGTGTTAGTGGTCATATTGCTATTTTTGGGGGTAATGAATCCTTTAGCATTATTTGCTTTTGCAATATGTTCACTTTCTGTAACAGGAATATTTTATGAATGGGTCAAAGGAACCAGAGTTCGCCACGGTCATGGAGAGAATTGGGTTGTAGCTTATATGAGATTACTTTTAGGCAACAGGCCTAGATACGGAGGCTACATTATTCATCTTGGTATAGTTATGTTAGCAATCGGAATTATTGGATCGTCATTTTATGACTTTCAAAAAGATTTTGTTTTGAGTCCTGGAGATTCTGCGCAAGCAGGAGATTATTCATTTAAGTATTTGGATGTGACGACCAAGCAATTTTCAGATAGAGAAGAACAGATAGCACGATTTGAAGTGTCTAACCAGGAACAAAGAATTGGGATTTTGTCTCCATTTAGATCATTTTATCCAGAAAAACGTATTTCAGCAACTCGAGGAGCTATCCATAGTACTCTCTTGGAGGATTTTTATATTGTTGCTTCGGAAATTTCTGAAAATAAACAAGGTGTTTTTCGGGTTTATATTAATCCTTTAGTTTGGTGGATGTGGCTTTCGGGACCGATAATATTTTTCGGTGCAATGTTTGCAATTTCTCCAATGAGAATTGGCTGGATTAAAAAGAAAAGTAGAGTGGTTTCGTAATGTTGGTCTTTGGTTCATTATTACTTTCAATAATCCCAGTATTAGTAATTATATATGTTTGTTTAAAGCGAGAATCATTACGAGAATTTGAAACAATATATACATCTTTCGACCCACAATTTAAAATTCAATGGGATAATGCTGTTCAAGGATTAGTGAATGCTGAAATAGAGAATGGAATAGGTAATTTGGATTATTCAGACTATCAATGGATTAGAAATGAATATATTAATGAAGCGGCATTGGCACTACGCTCAATGAAATTAACCAAGAGTCAAGAGGAAATATTGCTTAACGATTTGCATGAGAAAGCCACTTTTGAAAATACGCATAGTGATGCAGTTGAAGATATTGTAGATTTGAGAAAATCTGAATGATCTTATTTTTTAGATTCCTGGTTTTGTCTGTTTCCGCATCCCTATTTGTGTTCTTTTTGCCCATTACTGAAGCTCAATCATTCCCAGATAAAATTACTGGACAAGTAATTAATAGATCAGAGAATGCTTCAAGTGTTGAAGGTTCAAAAGTGTATTTATATGGGAAGGATTTAGAAGAAGAATTTTTGATTCAAGAACAACTAGTTACAAGAGATGGGTCATTTCAATTTAATGATTTGCGCATTAGTCCTTTAACCAGATATTTTGTTTCAGTTGAATTTTTGGGTGTGTTCTATGTTGAGGAAGTTGTTAATACTGATGGTAGTTTTCCAAAAGATATGTTGATTAACGTTTACGAAACTACTTCAAATGAAGATGTGATAGAAGCATTGTCTGTTTCTATATTATTTTCTGATGTAAATAAGGACTCAAAACAGATTTCGGTAATGGAGATTGTTATTTTAAATAATACTTCTAAACAGACTTATATTCCAGGGGATCGACCGATGGACTTGATTAGATTTGGTCTACCCGGTGATGTGGTTAATTTGGACGTTGCTTCAAACATTGTAGGTTATGATTTTATTCAGGTGGATAAAGGTTTTGCACTTGTTGCTAAAATTCCTCCGGGAATACATGAGGTTGCATATACATACTTTCTAAATTATGAAGATGCAGAATTAAATTTTGCTCATTCTTTACGTTATGGAGCTGGGGTATTAAGGGTTTTGATTCATGAGGGCGACGGGAAAATAATTTCAGAAAAATATAACAAACCCCAACTAACAGATATTGGAGGACAGAATTATTTGGTTATCGAATCTAAAGAAATTTTCAGAGGTGAGGATGTTTCTTTGAGATTATATAATCTTCCACAAAATTCATATCTAGAAGAATTTTTTAGCAAGTTTCAAGGTTTTAGATACGAATTTTTCCCAGTTTCGATTTTGTTGTTACTGTTATGTGGATTTTTAGCAGTCGGATATTTCAACTCTGGTCGTCTAAAGGTTAATGATTGATTCAGGAATATTCTTCGATTAGCATTCCCAAGATTACAGAATCGAATCGAGCACCGTGGTGAGGTCTGCTTTGTCTTAAGGTTCCTTCATGAGTGAATCCTAAATGTAAAAACATATTGTGAGCAGCTTCGTTATATATTGGGACATCCGCCCATATATGGTATAAGTGGTGGACTTCGAATGATTGCCGTATTAGTTCTTTTGCAGTTGCAGTTCCATATCCGTCATGCCATTTTTCTTTTGCACCAATCAGAATAGATATTTGTCCCCCGCCTATGGATTCTTCAATTGCAATATGTGCTTCACCAATATGCTCACCTTCTTCGGTGTCAACTGAAAAAATCACATGTTCTGGGTCATCAAATATACGATTAAAATCTTTTTCGTTTGAAGTTGAGGCTTCTTCAGGATGATAGCCTAAATGGGCTGGATCTCCATACGAATATCTTCCAAACCAGCTATCAGCTACGTCTTCATCTTGAAGCCAATTAGCAACTCTTTCTACGTCTTGTCTAGTGACATGACGGAAAATAATTTTTCTTTCTGGGTGAGTCATATTAAAACCAACAATTTTCTTAATTATAACTATATATATTATTTGATCAAATAATAAGTAGAATTGTCAAAGGATTATGTGGGTTTGTAGAAAAATGTAACAATTCCTCCAAGAATAGTTACTAATCCAGCAAATATAAAGGTGTTTTGAGTTCCCCAAAAGTCTCCAATCGCGCCTGCTAGAATAGGTGCAAAAGCTCCCATGAATGATACTCCATATACGAGGGCAATGATTGTGGAGCGCATTTTAGTTTCTGTATTATTTAGTGCATATGCAATAAATATTGCATGAAGAGAATATGCGAATATCCCAATTATCAAAATTAAAATAATCAACCATGTGTTACTTTCTACAAATGCAATACCCAAACTGGCAACTCCTAAGACCAGCATTCCTGGTACAAGCACAAATTTATGATTTAGCTTGTCACTCATAAATCCCATGATGGGTTGTGACGCAATGCCCATCGCTTGAGAAGAAGCCATCATTAAAGGGACCGCCAATTGTGATGCTGGAGACCACATAAACAAACTTGTTTGAACTGAAAATGAAAACTCTAAGTCTCTAAGTAGGTAAATAGGAAGAAACGCAATTAATGATGTTTGCCCCATTGCTCTTAAAACAGTTGCTAATCCTAAGACCATTAGAGGCTTATTTTTCAATATTAATTTAAGATTAGTAATGTATTCAGAAAATGAATCTACATTTCCTTTAGTGTTAGTTAAGTTGCGAACTACAAGCCAAATAACTAGTCCAACGATTACAGCTGGAAGCATACTCCATTGAAGAATTTCATTCCAAGTTAGGGTGATGAATATTGCACCAGTTAGTAACCCTCCAGCTATTATTGGACCGAACACTTCTCCAGCACTTCCGCCAGATCCATGTAAGGAAACTAAGAAACCTCGTTGCTTAGGGAATTTTAATGTTAATGCTCCTAATGCCAATGGATGGAATAATGAAGGACCAAGTCCACTTAGGAACATCCCAAAAAACAAAATGAAGTACCTTAGAGTATTCATGTTTTCTGGTTTGTTTGGAGTGGATCCAACTATGAAAAGCGCGATTCCCATGATTGCAATAGATAAAAACAATATCAATCCGGATCTATTTGTATATCTATCTCCTAGGTATCCAGCACCCACAGTAGTGACTCCGTTAGTAGCTTGGTTTACAGTATTTAGAGCACCTATTGTTGTATTACTTAATCCTAGGCTAGTTGCCATGACGGGTAGGATTGCTGATCTTAGTCCTGATAGATATAAATGTTTGAAAGTGTGGCCTGAAATAATTGTGGCTGCTAGCCTTATGCGACCATGGTTTACGTCAAAATTTTCAGGTGATTTGTTTTGGTCTTGGCTCATGATTAGTATGTATTCTCTATGAATTTTTTCAGGTGATGAAAGTGATTTACTGGACCATTGCCCAATCCTATAGATTCATCAGCAGATTTGATTGAGTCTGTGATATATCTTCTAGCTGAGGAAATTGAGTCTCTAATCGATAATCCTTTAGCTAAATTGGATGCAATTGCTGCAGAGTAAGTGCATCCTGTCCCATGAGTACGATGGGTTTCAATTCTTTGAGTCGTTGCTGCGCGCACTTGGTCTCCATCATAAAAAATATCTGTTGGAGCACCTTCCATATGACCTCCTTTAAGTAGTACTGCTTTTGCGCCTAGTTTGTACAATTCGATTACTGCTTTGTGCATATCATCTAATGTAGAAATATTCATATTAATTAAAGTTTCAGCTTCTGGAATATTTGGGGTGATTAAAGTTGAAATTGGGATCAAAATTTTTTGGATAGCATGGATAGCATCATCATTCAAAAGTTTATCTCCACTTTTCGCTACCATTACGGGGTCTACAACAGTTCTAGGGTTGTTGAATTCAGTGAGTTTTTGAGCAACTATTTTGACAATTTTAGAATTCGCTAGCATTCCTGTTTTGATTACATCTGCTCCTATATCGGACATTACTGCGTCGATTTGTGAAGCGACAATTGATTCGGGAATTTCCAGAATCTCAGATACTGTTGAAGTGTTTTGAGCAGTAATTGCAGTGATGGCAGAGGTTCCGTATACACCATGTGCGGCAAAAGTTTTTAGGTCTGCTTGGATACCAGCGCCTCCTCCAGAATCAGAACCAGCTATCGTTAGAACTCTAGGAGATGATTTCATTGGATTTCCTTTTTGGAAAATTGAATAAATGATTTTTGAAATACATTCTCTACTCTATCAGATCTACTTTGTTGTTTAGAGCCTTGAAATCAAACGGGGTAGTATTGTTTAGATTTGAAAAAGTAGCGAAAATTACACTTAGAATTGAAGAGGAAATTAAAGCATATCCAAAACTTGGAAGAGGTCCTGTTGGAATGAATTTAAAAAGAGGGATATTGTGCCATGTTCCTACAAAGTCACTTGCAGGGAATAGCAGACTGCCAATTAATAACCCAGCAATTGTACTAATTAATGCAGAACGAGGAGTGAAATTTTTGGAAAACATTCCTAAGAACACAGGGAAAAGAACAGCTGCACATACCAAATCAGCTATAAAGAACAAATAGAGTACACTCATATCTTGTGCTGCTACTAATATTGCTGGTGGTATTAAAAGTATTGTGATCCATCTCGAGGCAGGTAGTAAAAGAGCGGTACTTTCAGTTTTTTGTTTGTAACTTGATAGGTCAGTTACTATAGTGCTTGCAATTCCATTTAATAATGTATCTATACTGCTCATCACCAAAATCACTGCCAGAATTAATGTTGTAATAATCATCCATGATGGCATGATTGTTTTGAAATAAACAAACATTGCTACTGATGCGTTGTCTGAAGTAATGATATTTTCAGGAACTGCTAAAGCCATGATCCCAAAAATCCCTGTAAGGAAAATTATTGGCAGGACTAGGATGCTGGAAATAGAAAATCCTTTGATCAGACTTTTTATATTTTTTGCATTATATACTCTCTGCCATGATGCTTGGTTAAACATTTCTGCCGCGGTGACAGCAATAATCAATGTGAGTGCAAATTCAATTCCAGTAGATGATTTGAATGAAAATAGTTCAGGTGAAATTTCGTTTACTCGTTTTATGGAGTCAGTAATGTCTCCAATCCAAAAGCCTGCAATGATTACAATTAGTAAAAGTGGAAGAATAGCAAAAAATTGAATCCTGTCAGTGAATAATGAAGCTTTCATTCCTCCATATGCGGTATATGCTACTGTAAAACTTGCGACAATTAATGCTGTAATTGTTAAATTGACTCCTTCGCCTAATAGATTAATAGCCTGGGAAATTCCCGTCAGTTCTGCAGCTAGGAAGACAAACATGTAAAAGATCATTATGCAAATAATTAAGAAATACATTGTATGTCCATAGCGGAATCTTACAAATTCAATTAGTGAATGCCCATTTGGAATGATTTTTCGCATCCTAGAACCAACTAATACGAAAATTGCAAGTGGTAGCGCTGAGCCAATTCCATATCCAATAATTCCAACTATTCCGGCGAATGTTCCTGTTTCAGCAGGTCCGAATAGGATCCAAGCCCCTAATGCTGATGCTACCAGTGTGGCGATAGTGAAAGTGCTGCTCGATGAATTTCTTGAAACTATGTAATCTTCAATTGATATACTGCGCCTTTTGGCATATAAAACTCCCAAGCATAGGAATATGAATGAAGTTAATATGGTGATTGATATTGCAGTCACGCTAGCAGACATTCCATCATCCTTTTGTCTTATATAATATGTCTCATATTAAGGTAACATAATTTTTGGGAAGAATATGAGTGATAGGTTTAGAACAAATCCTACTGATCTAGATAATTCTGAAGAATTATTAAAAGGTGCGAAAGAGTTCGGGGTTTTTTTGTCTGAGGAACAAATCAGTAAATTTTTGATACACAATTCGATGATTGCTTTCAAAAATCATCGAATGAATTTAACGCGTGTTACAAGTTGGCAGGATGCTCAGGTTTTGCATGTTTTAGATTCACTTTCAGTATTTTCAGTGATCAAGAACATTGTTCTAAAAAACAATGAAATATTAGATTTGGGTACTGGAGCAGGATTTCCTGGAATACCTTTGGCTATCATGTTGCCTGATGTTCATTTTACCTTATTGGATTCTAGGCGTAAGAAGGTAGATTTCTTAAAATCAGTAATTTATAAACTTGATTTAAATAATGTGGAATTGGTTGTGGGAAGGGCGGAAGAATTAGCACATCAAAAATCTCTTAGAGGGGCTTTTGATGTGGTGACATCTAGAGCTGTAGCACCACTGAGAACTTTGATAGAATTGTCGGCGCCATTTCTAAAAGCCAAGGGAATTTTAGTGGCTCAAAAATCTGAAAAAATTCGTGAAGAATTAGTTGATGCAGATAATGCGATTCAAACTTTCGGTCTTAATATAGAAAGTCTTCATTTCTTTCAAAAATTTAAATTTATGCCTCCTGGCAGAGCAATATTGTTGATGGAAAATGTTAAATTATCTCCTGACGAATTCCCTAGAAGACCAGGGATTCCTTCAAAGAAACCATTGTGAATTTTGAGGATACGGGATGAGCTTTAATAACAAGCATAATTTTTCATGGATGAGGATATTATCCGTGCCAACGGTGATTGTTCTTATTGTAGTAATTGGCATTTTTGCTTTATTACCATTGGTCATTGATTTTCAGTGGGAAGATACATTTTTGCGACTTTCAGATATAAACGTTTGGGTATATGTAGTAGCTATGTGTTCCTATTTTGCAAGTTTTCTTTTTCGTGGGATCAGGTGGCGTTTGTTGGCTAAAAACACTGGGGAATTAGAACTCGGAAACCAAACAACGCCAAGCATTTTTCAATCTTCAATGTTTATTCTTTTGGGATGGTTTGTTAATTCAGTTGCATGGATGCGAATTGGTGATGCTTATAGGGCTTATTTGTTCGCTAGAAAAAGCCGTACTGATATTTCATGGAGTTTCGGAATATTATTGGCTGAAAGAGTGCTGGATACAATGGTTGTTTTTGGGATTTTAGCAATCAGTTTTCTTTTTCTAATATGGCAGCATTCATCTACGGATTACCAGTTACTAAAATATATCTTTGGTATTGCATTTTTGATGACATTGTTTTTGATTATGGTTTTGATTCTCATGCGATTCTTCAGGAATTTTATTCAAACAAGACTTCCTTCTAAAATCAAACAATTTTATTTTCAGTTCCAAAAAGGTGCCTTGAGTAGTTTTAAGAAAATTTATCTTCTAGTTTTGTTGAGTTGTATTGGGTGGCTTTTAGAAATATTGAGATTGTATTTTGTCGTAGTTTCTTTGGGGTTTGAAGTGCCATTAATCTTAATTCCTATAGTAGCTTTATCCCATGCCTTATTGAGTGTGGTTCCAACTCCTGGAGGTATTGGAGCAGTAGAAGCTGGAACAATAGGAATACTTTTAATCACTCTGAGCAATGCTGATGCAATCTCCGTAGTTTTGCTTGATAGGTCTATAACATTTTTAGCGGTCATAATTGTTGGAGCAATTGCATTTGTGATTAGGAATTTTTATGAATTTCAAAAGGACAGTTCTAGAAAACTCTAAATTTTTTAAATGTGATAGAGTATTGGCAATAATACTATATGGAAATTTAGATTATATTCTGATTCTGGCTCTAGGTATGAGGTGATGTAATGGCGCTTAAATCGGTAGATCACATAGTAGTAAGACCTGGTAGGACTTTGTCCGACAAGGATGTTGAAATTCCTGTTGCGGATGATTTAACAACCGTTCCTGGTATCCCAATCCGACATGAAGATGTTTCTTTCTATTCAAGAATGTACCCCATTGAGAGTCAGAATGTAGAGAAAGCTGCGGATAGAGAGTGGGTTTGGACTGTTTATGAAGATGACATCTATGAGTATAGAGAGAGACATGATGAGTTAGTAAAACCGTTGGTTGATGCTGCCATGGTTTCTGGTGATTTGGAGCCCACAGGAATTCCTGAAAATGATAAGCAAATAACTGAAGATATTCGTTCTAAAGCTAGAGAATTAGGTTTCGGGGAAGTTGGTTTTACTCGATACGATTTTCATTATGCCTATTCAAGCAAGAAGAGTTGGGTGCGTTATGAGCACGCTATTTGTTTGGCTGTAGAGCAAGATTATGTAATGACACAAAGTATCCCTAGTTTGGCAGCTGAGCAGGCTCATTTTGGTACATATGAGATTGAAGGGGCATTGATGTTGGATTTGGCAGATTATATAAGAGAGCGAGGATATCATGCTCAAGTTCATAGCCCTAACGATAATAGTGCAGCTTTCATTCCCATGTTTGTTGCTGCGGGGTTAGGACAATTAGGAGCTAATGGACAGTTACTTTCTCCACATTTCGGATCACGTTCACGTTTAGCCATAATTACTACTGATGCACCTTTAAATCATGATGAACCTATAGACTATGGGATAAATAATTTTTGCAAAGAATGTCAAATTTGCGTTAATCGATGTCCCGGTCGAGCCTTGGTCAGAGAAAAAATTTGGTGGAGAGGTGTAGAGAAATTCAAGGTAATTTATGAAAGATGCCGTCCTGTAATGGCTAGGTATTCTGGTTGTGCTATTTGTGTAAAGACTTGTCCAGTACAACGTTATGGAATGAAGCCAGTAATGGAACATTATGTAGATACAGGAGAGGTTTTGGGTAAGGGTTCTGAAAATTTGGAAGGTTATGACTTTCAAGATAAAGGTCATTTTTCACCGGGTGAATTGCCTTCATTTGATAGGAAATTTTTTGAAATCCCTCATGGAACTAAAGAGGATTGGTTGTTCGAACAATTTAAATCTCGTTTACAGAAAGGTACCGCCACTTCTGATTTTGAAGCTATGGAGTTTGTCACAAGTGTAAAAGATGTCTTAGACAAAGGTAAAACTACAAGGGGAGATGAATAACGGTTAAAATTTTTACCCTTATTCAGACAATTTACATGCTAGATCGATTACAATTGGATGCAATTTTCAAGGATTTAGAGGATTCTTGGATTGATGATTCAGATTATGAACTTTTAGTAAGGGATGCACATCTTGGAATTGCTTATTTTGACGCGGGTAAAGAACTTGATGATATTGATCATCGCGTAGTAGATTTAATTAATAAGCATAAAGAAATATTGAGGTAGTTGATGGTATCTAAAACTAATTTGAAAAAGAAAAGTCATATAGTAAGCCAAGGTCCAGATAGGGCTGCGGCTCGTGCAATGTTGAGGGCGGTAGGTTTGCAAGATGCCGACATGGAAAAGCCATTTATTGCTGTTGGAAATCTGGCAAGTGATGTGACCCCTTGTAATGTTCATTTGACTCGAATTGCTGAAAAAGTTAAAGAAGGCCTTTGGAATTCAAATAGTGTTCCATTTATGTTTGGAACTATTACTATAAGTGATGGGATTTCCATGGGAACAGAAGGCATGAAAGCATCTTTGGTGAGTCGAGAGGTTATAGCTGATTCAATCGAAACGGTCACTTTTGGTGAAAGTATGGATGGTTTAGTTGTTGTTGCAGCATGTGACAAAAATATGCCTGGGGCATTGATGTCGATGGCTAGATTAAATGTTCCTTCGGTTTTTGTTTATGGAGGAGCCATACTTCCAGGAAGTTTTAATGGTAATGACATAAATATTCAAGATATGTTTGAGGCAATTGGCGCATATTCGCAAGGGAAAATTTCACACGACGAGTTAGTTGAGATGGAAAGAGTTGCATGTCCAGGTGAAGGTGCTTGTTCGGGTATGTTCACTGCAAATACTATGTCCAGTGCAATTGAAGCTTTAGGAATGTCTATACCTGGTGCTGCTAGTATCCCCGCTGTTGATCCTAGGATTAATACGCCTGCATATGATGTTGGTTCAATAATGTACAAATTGCTTGAAAATGATTTAAAGCCAAGAGATATTATGACTTACGAAGCCTTTGAAAATGCTATCCGAGTTGTTCTTTCTATGGGGGGGTCAACGAATGCTGTTCTGCACTTGTTAGCTATAGCCCATGAAGCTGAAGTGGATATTTCAATTGATGATTTTGATCGATTAAGTAGAGACACTCCTTACCTGACTGATTTAAGGCCCGGAGGTCGTTTTGTTATGTCTGATGTTGACAAAATAGGTGGTGTTCCAGTAGTTATGAATGAACTTTTAAGGGCAGGGTTGTTACATGGTGATTGTATTACTATCACGGGTAATACAATTCAAGAAAACCTTTTACAATTTGATGCAATGCCAGATTCAAAAGTTATTTTCCCTGTATCAAATCCTAGAAATTCCTCGGGCGGGCTGGTAATTTTAAAAGGTAATATTGCAACTGAGGGTGCAGTAATGAAGGTTTCAGCATCTCAATTGAAATCTCATAAAGGGCCTGCGAGAGTGTTTGATGGAGAGAGAGCAGCATTTGAAGCAGTAACGAATGGAGAAATTAATCCAAACGATGTGTTGGTTATTAGATACGAAGGTCCAAAAGGTGGCCCGGGAATGCAAGAAATGTTAGCTGTGACTGGTGCTATTATGGGTGCTGGATTAGGCTCATCAACTTTACTTATGACTGATGGCAGATTTTCTGGTGCTACTCAAGGACCCATGGTAGGGCATGTGGCTCCTGAAGCAGCAGTTGGGGGTACAATTGCATTGATTGAAGATGGTGATTTGATTACAATGGATGTAGAGACTAGAGATTTATCAGTCCAAGTTGATGATGACGAGTTGGATCGTAGAAGGAAGAAATGGAAACCTCCGGCTCCCAATTATACAAGGGGTGTTTTGGCAAAATATGCCAAAACTGTTTCTTCGGCATCTAAGGGTGCAGTCACTCATTGATATAGTTTCTGTCGATATTTTCTGGTTGAGAGTGTTTGAGTTGAAAGAATTTTCTTGGCGTTCATCGTTAATGATTTTAACAGCGGTATTGATGTTAATTACTTTGGCGTTGATATTTTTGTGGGTTCCAACTGAAAAGAATTTGGGAATATCTCAAAGAATATTTTATTACCATGTTCCTATTGCTTGGATTGGGATGTTATCTATTATAATTGTTGCCATTAGTAGTGTGGTGTACCTGATTCGAGACAATCATATATGGGATGCAATTGCACTTTCTGCTGCAGAAATTGGTGTGATTTTAATGACAGGTGTGATTATTACAGGTGCTATTTGGGGGAAGTTGACTTGGGGGGTGTGGTGGACATGGGACCCAAAACTAACAACCACTTTAATCCTTTGGTTTATTTTTATTGCTTACTTATTGATGAGAGCTAGAGCTTCAAGTTCTCTCCAAGGGGCAAGGATTGCTGCTTTTATCGCGCTTATTGGAGCGATTGATGCCCCTGTGATTTACATGAGCACAATTTGGTGGAGGACGACTCATCCGGGTCTAAATATAGGTCCTTTGGCGGAACAAGGTTCTTTAGATTTTCGTATGGGTATTACTATTTTGTTTTCTGTTTTAACTTTTAGTGTGTTTTTTGTTTATATTTTGATTGAGAGATTTAAACTTAGAAAGAGTGAGTTAATTGTTGAAAGTTTATATAATAAAAAGTTTTAAAAGCGTTTATTTAGGTTTATTTGGCCTTTCTTTAGTGTTGAGTGTTGCACTGAGTGGAAGTGTTTTAGAAGCATCGACTACTTTTTCAAAAATATTTAATGCTGATGATCAAATATTTTCCAAACAAAATGGTTCTTTGGATTCGGGTTTGATTGCATTGTTTATTGTGTTTGCTATTGTTTGGGCTGGGTTTTTCCTTTATGTGTTTTACATGTCTAGGAAATCTCAAAATTTAATGCGAGAAATTGATATTTTGAAATCCAAGTTGGATGATAGAAATTCAGAAAATTAGATTTTTCAGATGGGTCATAAATTGGAAGAAGAAACTTTTAGCATCAAAGAGCAAACAATCTTGGAAAAATATTGGAAAGGTGGAATCGTTTTCCTCGTGGTGATTTTGTCCTTTGCTTATTTGGGATATTTAGCATTTGACAGTGCAAAAGTTTATTATTACACAGTTTCGGAAGTTAAAAATAGTAAGGAAATACAAGAGGATAGGATTGTGAGAGTCAATGGTAAGCTAGTAGACGAATCATTTAAGCGGGATGCTGGATCTACGATTGCACATTTTTCGCTTACTGATGGAGTTGAGATATTGGATGCAGAGCATGAAGGTATTATTCCAGAATTGTTTTTCAATGAGCATTCAGAAATTGTTTTAGAGGGATACAATAGATCTGATTCTTTCCATACTGAAAATATCATTGTAAAATGCCCGTCCAAATATGTTGCAGAAGCTGATGACGAATAGTATTTATAAGAATTTACTGAAATCTGGGTTTAGATTTTTACCTATCGTTTCATAGCACCATAACGATGATTTTAGAAGTTTAGTTTCTGAGAGATTTTCACCAATTAATTGTGTTCCAATTGGTAAACCTAATTTGCTGGTTCCAATAGGAAATGTTATTGCTGGTAGTCCACTTAAAGTCCAGGGTGCCTGGAATCGTTTATCTCCTGTTGAATTCAAATCTCTTGGTGCGGGTGATGATGTAGGAGGAGAAATAATCACATCTATTTCATTGAAAATGTTTTTAATGGAGCGTTTGAATTGTGTTTGGATTTCCCGTGCTTCATGATATTGGTTTGTATTTAATAACAATCCGTTTTGAATTACTTGGCTGACATCTTTGGAGTAATCTTGAGGCCTTAATTTGAAATTGGTTCTATGTACTTCTGCTGCCTCAAATGACATGATTTTTGAATGGGCATCTAGTAATTCTGGGACTGCAATAGGCATTGAAATTTCTTTTATTGTAGCACCCGCGTATCTTAAGTCATTAATGATTCGTAAGTTGTGTTCACGTATTTCAGAGTCACAATTATCAAGAAAAAAATCATTTACAATACCTATTTTCGGTACGGAGAGTTTTTGAAAAAGTCCTTCCAAATAATTTGGGTGACTTTTGTTTATCGAAACTTCATCTGTTGGGTCGTATCCAGCCATCGTGTTTAATGCTAATGCTGAATCTTGAATTGTTCGAGTGAATATTCCTACAGTATCTAAAGATTTTGCGTTGGGGAACACCCCGGATCTGCTTATGAGTCCAAATGTAGGTTTTAAGCCTATTATTCCATTGTATGCTGCTGGCCTAATGACAGACCCACTAGTTTGAGATCCTACAGCAAAAGGGAATATTTTTGCTGCGACTCCTACTGCTGAACCACTACTAGATCCTCCTGGAGTGTGCTGAGAGTTCCAAGGGTTTTTTGTAATAGGGGGGTCTCCAAATGCGTGTTCAGTTGTAATAGTTTTCCCCATTATGATCCCGCCGTGTTCACGGATCAATCTAACGGAATGGGCGTCTTGTTCCGGAATAAAATCTTTAAATATTTTTGATCCAGCTTCAGTTTTAATTCCGGCAGTATGGAAAATGTCTTTTATGCCAACTGGAATACCCTTTATGGAATTAGTTTGAGGGGTTTGGGATTTAATGGAATTGTGAGAAATTTTAGCATTCTTTATTGCATTTTCTTGGTCAAAAAATGCCCAAACGTTTAGATGTTTTTCTAATTTTTCAGATCTTTTTAATAGAGATTCCATTATCTCAATTGGATTTAATTTTTTTTCTTCAATCGCTTGAGACATTTCTAATAATGTCAAATTGAAAATTTCCATTTTTTCTCCAATCCAGTAATTTATTCATGGTATTATAACTCCACTTGATGAAAAATTTTAGGAGAAGTTGTTGTTTAAGTCTATTCATCATTCTGGCATTGTAGTTAGTGATATGGCTAAATCCGAAAAATTTTATTGTAATGTTTTGGGAATGCAAGTAGCAGAACGTAGAGAACGTATTGGAGGGGCTATAAATTCAGTCGTTGGTTACAAAGAAACACATATAGAGTGTGTTGATTTGTATTTTGGGGAGGGCCATTTAATTGAATTGATACAGTACCATATTCCGGAACCAAAAGATCGCCCAACTGATGAAAGATCGTATTTAGGAGCTTCCCATATTGCATTTTTAGTAGAAGATATTCATTCGACATATCAGAAATTAATTGATAATGGAGCTCATTCAATGAACCCGCCTATAGAAGTTGCCCCAGGGAAAAAATGTTGTTACATTCAGGATCCTGATGGTAACTGGATTGAGCTTATTGAATTTCTTGGATAGGAACGAATTTTTTTAATCCTAATAACCATCTAGGATTATCTTTGACTACCATTTTAATGGATTTTTCATCTAATCCACAGTGAAGTAAGTTGCTCACTGCTAGGCGTAATCCTTCTGCCGGATGTGGATTATACCATTGTCCAAAATCAGTTGTGACAATACAATTTTCGGGGCCCCATTTTGTAATTTCGTTAGCCATTTCCATTGGGGTTAAAGTAAATTGTCCGTCACGTTCAACTGTAGGAGCGATTGGCATTGAAGCCATAAATGTAAATTCTAACTTTGCTCCGGTCTGCAATATTGTGGCAATTTCGGATTCAGAAGTATGCCCAAATGGATGTGTGGCAATCATTCGTTTTATTTTCATGGTTTTTGCTGTTTTAAAAAGGGCGATTGCTTCTTTTGGAGAAACATGTCCTGATGCAATTGCAATGTCTGCGGTTGCAATTAATTCCAAAATTTCTATAACTTCTTTTTTGAGTTTGCCATCAGAACCTATTAGATTTATTTGTGATTGAGTAGTATTCACTTGGGCATCTCGGGTAGGCATCCAAACAATTTTTGTGTTTAAGGGAATAATTTTTTCTACCGCTCTTGGATTTAATCCACCTACTGATTGGTTTAGAACGATTCCTCCTGCAATAAAAATTCCAGGATATATTTGATTTAACACCATCGATAGGGGCCCGGTTGGATAATCATGTGATTTCAACACAAATCCGCCCATTCCGTATTCATATGCATATTTTCCTGCTTCAATTGCATCAGTTCGGCGTTCTCTAGAGGAATCGGGATAAGCGTGTACATGAAGGTCGAAAGAGCCAGCAATTATTTCATCGATAATTTGATTCATCTTACATCTCCGGATAGTATCTGTATAAATAAACATATATCATTATTATCATAAAAGTTGACATGGATTGTATAAACATGTAATACTTTAATACTAATAGTAATAATACCAAAAGAGAAAAATAAATGTCGTTTTTTCATCACGATCCCCATTATGTTTCAGGCGTTTATGTTATTAGTGTTGCTGCAAGGATGTTAGGGATGCATCCTCAGACATTAAGAAAATATGAGCGACTTGGTTTTATCATGCCTAGTCGTACAGTTGGGATGTTGAGGCTTTATTCTGAAGAAGATATTGCACGGTTGAGGTTGATTAAATACTTGGTTGAAGAAAGAGGTTTGAACATTGCAGGAGTTCAGTTAGTGTTGAATTTATTTGCTGAGATTTTAGATTTGAGAAGTAAATTGGAATCTTTGGGAGTTCATCAATCTGAAGTGGACATTTCCGATTCTGTTCAAGAAATGTTAGATGCGGTCCAATTTGGTAGGTTATGACACTTAATTTTAGGAGTATCGATTAATGGGTATTGATGAATCAAATAATTTAGATGAGCAGTCTGTAGATTCAGAATCGATTGATGAATCATCTGAATTGTTACGCAACGATGATCAATCTGATGAAGTGATTGATATCAAAGATTTGTTGAATGAAGCTGAAAGAGAACGGGATCAGTTTCATGAATTAGCAAAACGATCACAGGCAGATTTGGCTAATTATAGAAAACGGATTGTTGAAGAACGTCAAAGTGAGCGCAAATATTTTAATATTGATCTGCTAGGAAAATTAATATCAATTTCTGATGATTTGAATCGGGCAACCAAGATGAATTCTGATCAACATGTGGAGCAAGCTTGGATTGATGGGGTAGATCTAGTATCCAAAAATCTTTTGAAGATTATAGAGTCTCAAGGAGTTCAGAAGATTGAAGCAACAATGAATTCACAGTTTGATCCACATGAGCATCAGGCGATTTTATTTCAAGACTCAGAACAAATTGAGGAAGGCTTAATTATTGAAGTAATTCAAGAAGGGTATAAATTACATGATCGTTTAATTAGGGCAACACAAGTAATTGTTGCTAAGAAACCAAATAGTGAACAAGAAATTAAAGAGAAAAATTCGGAGGTTTAGTCGAAATGGCTAATATTTTAGGAATCGATTTAGGTACCACAAATTCTGCTATGGCAATTGTTGAAAGTGGTGAACCAAGAGTATTGGAAAATGCAGAAGGCGGGAGGACAACCCCTTCAATGGTTGGGCTGAATGCTAATAATAGTGAACGATATGTAGGTACTACAGCTAAACGTCAAGCAGTAACTAATCCTCAAAACACTGTATTTTCGGTCAAAAGATTTATGGGGAAGCGATTTAATGACCAAAGTGTTCAAGATGATGTCAAAATAATGCCGTTTAAAATTGCTTCACATACCAATGGTGATGCTTACGTAGAGATGTTATCGAAACCTTATGCTCCACCAGAAATTTCAGCTATGGTTCTTCAGAAATTAAAACAAGATGCTGAGGCAAAGCTTGGTGAGAAAATAACCCAGGCAGTCATTACAGTTCCTGCATATTTTAATGATAGTCAGAGGAATGCTACGAAAGATGCTGGACGGATAGCAGGATTGGAAGTGTTAAGGATAATTAATGAACCAACAGCAGCTGCATTAGCGTATGGGCTTGATAAATCAGGTGAAGAAACAGTAGCTGTTTATGACTTAGGAGGTGGTACGTTCGATATCACCATTCTACAAATGGGTGACGGAGTATTTGAAGTTATGGCAACTAATGGAGATACTCATTTGGGAGGGGATGATTTTGACCAAATTATCCTTGAATGGATTGCAGAGGAGTTTAAAAAGGACCAAGGAATAGATGTTAGGCAAGATCCTATGGCATTACAAAGACTTCGTGAAGCGGCTGAAAAAGCAAAAATTGAATTATCTTCAGTTATGCAGACTGAAATAAATTTACCATTTATAACTGCTGATTCATCTGGTCCAAAACATATTGTGATGAATTTAGATCGTTCAAAACTTGAACAGTTGGTGGGATCTTTAGTAGGACGAACAGTAGATCCATGTCAAAAAGCTCTTAGTGATGCTGGGATTAGCGCCTCGGATATTGATTCGATAATTCTTGTTGGTGGTATGACTCGGATGCCATCGGTTCAATCTACAGTTTTAGATTTGTTTGGTAAAGAACCTAACAGAGGTGTAAATCCTGATGAAGTTGTAGCTATTGGAGCGGCTATTCAGGCCGGTGTTTTGCAAGGAGATGTCACAGATGTCCTTCTTTTAGATGTTACTCCTTTGACTTTAGGAATTGAGACATTGGGTGGGGTTTCAACTCCATTGATAGAGCGTAACACTACAATTCCTACTTCAAAGAGTCAAACTTTTTCGACCGCAGCTGATAACCAACCTGGAGTCGAAATTCATGTATTGCAGGGAGAAAGGCCTCAAGCATCACAAAATAAAAGTATCGGACAATTTACTTTGGATGGGATTGCCCCTGCTCCTAGAGGAGTTCCTCAAATCGAAGTTTCATTTGATATTGATGCTAATGGGATTTTAAAAGTGTCTGCTAAAGATCAGGCTACTGGAAAGGAACAAAATATTACTATTACTGCTAGTTCAGGTTTAGAAGAATCTGAAATAGATAGTATGATAAAGGATGCTGAAGAACATGCGGAGGAAGACGAGAAACATCAAAAATCTGTGGAGATTAAAAATCGTGCTGATAACCTGATTTATACCTCTGAAAAATTGGAGAAAGAGAACTCTGATAAAATTTCAGAAGAGTTGAAAGCAGAATTGAATTCAAATATCGAAAAATTGAAGAATGATTTAAATTCTGGAGATATTGATCAGATTGATGAATCCGCTAACGTTTTAGAAGAAACTATGCAAAAAGTTGGTCAAGAAATTTATAGTCAACAACCTGATTCTAGTGTTGATATGGAGGAAGGCATTCAAGATGATTCTCCCGACACTGTAGAAGGAGAGTCTAAAGAAATATAGAATTTCCCCTGATTCATTATAGTACGTGAAAGTTCATCAAGTGGTCTCGTAAGACGTCATTTGCAAAATCATTTTCAGTATCACGAAGAACGGAATGGATGTGATTGCCATCTCCTTGCCTGTTATCATATTCGACAATAAAGTCTCCACAGTGAATACGATAGTAATGTTTGTGTCCTTTTGATGTGCCTCCACCCCATGCAAAATGAAAGTTGTCAATTCCTAATTCATTGATCATAGATAATTTGTCTTTTGCAATTTCAGGTCTTACATCATTGACATATTCAATAATGAGTGACATAAATAATTCTTTTTGAACCCCCGACATTTTGGATCCTATTAATCCTTCTTCTTTTGGGAAAAAAGCTTTTGTACTGTTGTATAACAGTATGTCGTAAGGCGCTTCTTCAAAAATTATTGATTGTTTTTGCTGAGATGAATCTAGACTTTGAATGAGCTCAAACCCTAAGTCTTCTCTATCGGATAATACTCTTAGTCCTTTATGTGGCCCTTCTTTTACTTCGGCGGGGTTGCTTCCAAAAAAGAAAGGGGTGGTAGAAATAACTTTGTCATTCCATATACTAAAGTGTAAGGAAACATGGTGGCCTTCAACTCTCCATCCCCAAGGATCATTGCTCTTAGGGTTTCCAAAAACTGTAAAGTAATACAATTCAGGATCTCGTGCGAAACTTTTGATTCCATGACTAGCTTCAATTTTACCAAGTATAGACTCTAATTCGATGATTTGTTTTGCTTGGGCAAAAGCATGCTTGTCCAAACATGTTTCCATTATTGAAAATGCTAATTGTCTCTGGATTTCATTCATGTCGCGAATTGCGAGTCCATGTCTGTTTAAAGGAGGGTAATACCAAAAAACTCGTTCTCCATCCAAGTATTCAAATGTGGCTTTATCTAACTGGTCAGGATTTAGACTTTCGAGCCATGTTGAAGCAGCAGATGAAATTTCGTTTGTTGGATGTATATGTGGATGAGCCATGGTACTTCTCCAAATGAATTTAGATAGTGATGAAGTGACTTTATCGCACTGGATTCTTGTTGGCAAGCAAACTATAACTGATAAAAATTATTGGGTATAGAATTTCCCCCAAACAAAACATAGTTAGGTTCCAGGAAATAGATTCCTGAAGACTATATTACTTCCTGAGATTCTCCAATGTCATCAACAATATCCCCGCCCAATTCTTGTCCAGTCATCTTTATTTGTCCAAATTCTTCCCTGTATCCATTGTGCATTGTTCGTGCATCGCTAGAATAGAGTACAAATCTTGCACCTTCTTTTAACCATTTTTGGGTTAGTTCAACTGTTTGGTGATGAATAAGTACAGGGATCCCGGCGGTTTTACTGAGGGAGATTATCTTTCTAAGTGCTGATTCATAGTCAGGGTGATTATATTGATCCGGGATTCCCAGAGTTACAGTTAAATCATTAGGTCCGACAAAAATTCCATCGATTCCATCGATTTTAAGAATATTTTCAAGATTCTCAATTGCAGGAACACTTTCTATTCCAATTATACAAACATTATTTTTATTCTTGTCTTCTAGATATTCACGTGTTGCTTTGCTAGGTAACACGTTTTCCTCAACTGCTTTCGCAGCTAATGCCCCTTTGAGAGGCCTCCATCTTGCAGCTGCAACAACTTCCCTTACTTGATCTACTGTTTCACAGTAGGGTGCTAATATTCCTTGTGCACCAGCATCTATATACATTGTTACGTAGTGAGAAGCAGGAATTGGTATTCGAACTATTGGAACTACACCACTGTAATTGAATGCAGTTAAATAATCAGCAACCTCAGCTCTGCTTCTAGGTGCGTGCTCAGTATCTAAAATGATGTAATCAAGCCCAAATTGTGAAATGGTTTGAGTCCATCTTGGGTTGGTCCCAACACTTAGCATGGTTCCGTAGACTATTCCGCCGTCTCTAGTTTTTTTTCTTAATTGTTCGCCGTTCATGCTTTACTCCAAAATTAGTGCTTTCGAAATGTTACTTGTTTTATATTAAATGATTAATTGGTAAATTTAGTATGTTGACCTTCCGCCACTAATGTCGAAGACAGCACCAGTACTAAATGAACACTCTTTTGAGCATATCCATGCAACTAATGATGCTAATTCTTCGATTTCTCCGGTTCTACCAATTGGGATTTTTGAAACCATATAGTCGATTTGTTCTTGTGTGAATTCCTCCAGTAAACGAGTTTGTACCACTGCGGGAGTAATACAATTTGCAGTAACTCCCGAATGCGCAAGTTCTTTACCTAGCGATTTTGTGAGTGCTATTACCGCAGCTTTAGTACTCGAATACGGTACCATTCTAGGGTTGCCTTCTTTCCCTGCAACGCTTGCTATGTTAACTATTCTTCCATAATTTTGATCGATCATGGTTTGAGCAACAGCAGAGCAAAAAACGTATACCCCTCTAAAGTTCACTTTGTAAACCCTGTCCATTTCATTCACATCTAGTTCCCAAAGATTTCCATTTTTACCCCCAATCCCTGCATTGTTCACTAGAATTTGTATACTTCCCCATTCTTTGGTTGAATTTTCGACTACTTCTTGTGCAAATATTGGATCTGAGACATCTCCTATTTGCATTATGGAATTCACTCCATCGGATCGTAATTCTTCCAGTGTGGATTGCGTTTCATTACTGTTCATATCTACTAGTGTGATGTTAGCTCCTTCACTACCCAGTCTTTTAGCTATGCCTTTACCTATTCCACGAGCAGATCCAGTAATTATTGCAGTTTGGTTTTTAAAACGCTCCATTTTTGCTCCAATTAGGCAAGTTAATTATTTGAAAGATAAATAAGTTTCAGAGGCTGCTTCTACACCAATGCCCGAGGCTATTTCAAACCCTTCTTTTGGCAGAATTTCTTCAAATGCAGACAGTAATTTCAGGACATATTCGCTTTTACTTGATTCACCCATGAGTCCAATTCTCCAAATTTTTCCTGCGAATTTGCCAAATCCAGTTCCAATTTCAATGTTGTAATCATTTAATAAGGCTTGTTGAATTTTATCTCCATCAATACCTTCTGGGATCCAAATTGGTGTTACTTGATCTAATTTGGATTCATTTGGGGCAAGTAATTTTAATCCTAGAGCCTCAACACCATTTCTCAATGCTTCTCCATTTTGTCTATGGCGTTCGAATCTAACTTCAATGCCTTCTTCGAGAAGAATTCGAAGAGCTTCGTGTAGACCTAAAATAAGGGAAATTGGGATTGTATGGTGGTAAGTGTGAGGTTTATCCCAATATCCAGCAATGAGATTCAAGTCAAGATACCAAGAAGAAGGAGGAGTATTGCGGTTTTTAATTGATTCTCGAGCTCTTGGACTTAATGCAACAGGAGAAAGTCCAGGTGGGCACGCTAAGCATTTCTGAGATGCTGAATAACAATAGTCTAGGTTCCATTCATCAACCTTTAAAGTGTTTCCTCCAAGGGAAGTAACACTGTCAATCATAGTAAATGCATTGTGACTTCTTGCAAGTTTTGATATTGGTTCTATGTCTTGTAATATTCCGGTACTAGTTTCAGCTTGTACTGCTGCAATCAATTTTACTTGTTTGTGTTTCTTTAGTTCAGATTCTAGTTTTTCTATAGGAAAGGGCTTTCCCCAATCTCCTTCTAAAACTACAGTCTTACATCCAATTCGTTTTGCCATTTCCGCCATGCGTTCTCCAAAGAATCCGCAATTACATATTATGATTGTGTCGCTTGGCTCTAGAAGACTATTTATTCCTGCTTCCATTCCTGCAGAACCAGTTCCAGATATTGCAAATGTAGTATTTTCATTTGTTTGGAATAAGATTTTCAACATTTCAGAAACTTCTTCAACATAATTTAGAAATGCTGGGTCTTTATAACTCGTAATTGGCTTCGACATTGCGTGGAGTACTCTGGGATCCACATTACATGGCCCAGGTCCTAGCAATATTCTTTCGGGTAATTGTGCAGGTTTGAAATTTTTAGTCATAGTTAATTTATTAATGGATTGTGATCCTATCATAATTATCTTTTAAACGTATTATGTCATCTTCTCCTAAGTAATTACCATATTGAACTTCAATTAATTCGATCGGGCAATTACTTATGTTTTTAATTCTATGCGGAGTACCTAATGGAATTTTAAGAGATTCATTAACATGTAATTGAAATTTTTCATTTCCAAGGGTCACTTCAGCTAATCCTGATACGAGAGTCCAATGTTCGTGTCTGTGATGATGGACTTGTAATGAAAGGATACCTTTTGGTTTTATATATAATCTTTTAACCTTGTAGCTATCTTTTGTAAAAAGTGTTTCAAAAGATCCCCAAGGTCGATTTACTATTTTGTGTGATTTTGGTTCAATTCTGTTTTCGACAATTAACTTATTGACAATTTTTTTAACTTTTTGAGTATTTCCCATTTCAGAGATAAGAATTGCGTCCGGTGTTTCTACAATCGCTAAGTTATTTACAGATACTGCTGAAACTAATCTGCTCTGAGAAAGGATCAGGCTGTTTTTAACATTATCAACATATACATCACCCTTTATTATATTCCCGTCTTTATCTTTGGGCCCGTTTTCCCACATTGCATTCCATTCGCCAATATCAGACCATCCGATGTCAATCGGTAAGACTACACAGCTGTTTTCAGTAGAATGTTCCATGACAGCATAATCTATAGAGTCTGATGGGCAAAGGTTGAATTCTGTTGGGTCTGGCTTGATAACATTTTTTGATTTTGTTGCATTGGAATAAGAACTTGAACATGAAGTTGCAATGTCATTGCGGTATTTTCTTATTGCGTTCAACCAAGTTGAAACTTTCATCATGAAAATGCCAGAATTCCAAAAAAAGTCGTTAGATTCGATCATTCTTTCAGCATCTTCAGGATTTGGTTTTTCTATAAAGTGAGATATCCAATATGCATTTGAATCTTTGCTTAATTGTTTGCCAGTTTTGATGTAGCCATAATTTGTGTTTGGTGATGTAGGGTTAATGCCGAAAGTTACAATTTTGTCTTTTATAGCAAGCTTAAATCCCTCTAAAACGTACTTTTGGAACTCTACTACATTCGTAATAATGTGATCAGATGGCATAATTAACATTATCTGTTCATTATCAATGTAATCATTTATTGTTAGTGCTGCAATTGTAAGAGCTGGAGCAGTGTTTTTACCTTCAGGTTCTAAGATCATGAAGGAAAGATCTTTTCCTATTTGGTCAAAGTTTTCATTTATTAGGAATTGGTGTTCTTCATTACAAACAACTATAGGATCTTTTATATCTGTTATCCCATGAAGTCTCATAATTGTTTGTTGTAAAAGAGTATGTTGTCCTAGCAGTTTTAAGAATTGTTTAGGGAATAATTTCCTTGATAGTGGCCATAGTCTTGTACCACTTCCTCCTGCTAAGATTACGGGCTGAATATTCATTGATTCTCCATGTTCAAAACGAATTATGAATTTTTAAGGAAATAATGAATTTTAAATTAATCCAATGATTTAATGTAAGCTACGATAGCTGTTAATTCGTCTTCCGAAAGGTCGTCGAACGCTGGCATCACTGCAGGATAACCGGAAACTATTTTTTCCATTGGTTTGACAATAGACTCTTTAAGATAATTTTCATCCACATTCACTGAAGATCCGTCTTCAAGTTTTTCAGTTTTGCCCCATAAACCTTTCCATGAAGGCCCGATCAATTCTGATCCATCGAGTGAATGGCAGGTGATGCATCCATTATCTTGAGAAATTAATGCACCTATAGCTTCAGCACCGCCTGCTGACAAGTCAATTGGCGTAGGTGTTGGTACTGCACTAAGATTGGCAGGTGCTTGTGGCACGCTAGGAGGTGAAGCTGGTTGAGGGGTGGGGTCAACAATTGTTTCAGAGCTACAAGCTATCAGAATGCTAAAAAGTAATCCAAGTAGGATGTGAATTCTTAAGTGTTTGATTGCGTCCCCCTAAGTTGATTTAGTGAAATTAACCAGAAAAATTTGTTCATCTTAAAGTTAGCATAATCGTTATAAAAAATAAATATTTTCAGATGCACTTTATCTATTTGTTTATTTGATCTTACATATTTTCAAGAATATACTTAGTGAAATAATTTTTAAAAAACAAGGATTGTTCAATGGATAAAACTTCTTTTATCGGGAAACATATTGATTATGCCGATACGCCTGTACTGTGGTTAAATATAGATGCGTTTGATAGAAATGTGATTAGGATGAATGAATTTTGCAATAAGAATTCTGTAATTTGGAGACCACATGTTAAAGCTAGCAAATCTCCTGATTTGGCCCTTAGGTTAATTAATTCTGGTGCTGTTGGGATCACATGTGCAAAAGTTTCTGAGGCTGAAGTAATGGTTGCCGGTGGGGTTAGAGATCTTTTGATTGCGAATGAAATTGTAGGCAATACAAAAATCAATAGATTAATAGAAATTTCTAAGATAGCGAAAGTTTGTGTGGCTTGTGATGACGAACAAAACATTCAGGATATTTCTAAGATTGCATCAGATAGTAATGTTATCATTGACGTTCTAGTTGACCTGAATGTGGGGATGGATCGTTGTGGAGTTCATTTAGACAAAGCTCCTGTTTTGGCAAAGTTAGTTTCTGATCTCCCTGGTGTTAGACTTAGGGGTTTGATGGGTTATGAAGGTCATGTGATGGGTTTGGATTCAGATGACAAACGCGATGTATCAAAAGATGTTTCTGAATTAATTTCGGTTGCGAGAAGAAATCTAGAATCACAAGGCTTTGAAATTGAGATTTGCTCTGGAGGTGGGACGGGTAATTATTGGCATTCGGCTTCGTTGGGAGGGATAAATGAATTGCAAGCTGGTGGTGGAGCATTAATGGATGTAAATTATATGGAGCAAATGAATGTGCCAAATCATGAATATGCGCTTTTTATCAATGCGCAAATAGTTTCAACTTCTGTCACTGGACAGGTAGTTTTAGATTCTGGTTGGAAAACTACGGGTAGGCATACAGGTTTGCCTAAAGTTGTTTCTCACCCGGGTGCTACAGTTAAATCTTTGAGCGCTGAGCATGGAATGATATCTGTAGATTCAAATCATTCATTCAATCATGGAGAAAGAATGACGCTTGTTCCACACTATAGTGATTCAACTGTATTGCTTCATAGGAATTTATTTGTAGTAAAAAATGATATTGTTGAAGATGTTTGGGAGATTTCAGGCTCTGGAGCACTTCAATAACCGTAATTTTCTAGGGGTTTGATTCCAAAAGTTTGTAGTGTGTTATTCTTCCAATATCTGAAAAATTTCTGAGAAAGGTATAATAATGGACGAGAAAATTGAATCATTAATCGGTACTATGAAAGTCATGACACGCGATAATTTAGGAGTTGTGATCAATCCTATTTCATTAGACGATGGAGTGTTAACAATTGAATATTTTGAGGGTGAAAATGAGGATTGTCCTGAATGTTTGATGAGTCCAGATTCTTTTCAAGATATGCTAAAGAGAATGTGTTCCATTCAAGCTCCCCATGTAACAGATGTAAGTGTTATTGAATTAAAAAGCGAATGAATTTATAAGATAGATTTAAAGACTAGCGTTATTTAAATTTGTAAAACTTGAAAGTTGGGTTCTTGAGTCAATCAGATTACAATTCTTCACCATTCCGATTTTTTGATAACCGTGAGAAGTATCTATTATTTGTAAATACTTGTAATGAAAAACAAGTGATTGCTGAAAGAATTTCCATGGATGTTAAGTATCTTAGACCGAGTTCTTTAGGTCTAAGAGTTTTTGATGCAGGAATGGGTGATGGGTCTGTTTTGACAAGGGTGATGAGACAACTTCATGACAATTTCCCCAAAACACCATTCTCTATTTTGGGGAAGGAGATTAGCCAAGAAGACCTTAGGATTTCGTTGGATAAGATGTCTGATCGATTTGTAGAACATCCCCAAACTGTATTAACTGTGACAAATATGTTTTATCCCGAGGCTACTAATTTAAGGCCAAATTCCAGTGAAAATAGAGCTCGTCTAAATTGGAAAGTTGTTGAACTTGAAGGGACCACTTCTCATCAATTTGATACCCAAATTCGAGATTTAGAACCTTTGATTTCTGAGTGGTGGAGAACTAAACGAAGTTTAAAGACAAATAATCCAATTTATTCAACGCCTTCAGTGATTGTATTCTATAGAAAGGATCAGAAAGATTTCTTGTCGAGTATAATTCCTGAAAATCAGTATTGTCACAATTATCAATACGATTTGATAATTGCGGCACAGCCATTCCGTTCTCGAGTGCCTGCACAAACTAAAGTCAAAAACGTTTTAGCACCATTGGCTAAAGCTCTTGCAAAATCTGGATTAATGATTGTGATACAAAGTATTGGGAAAGATCCAGGAATGGAAATCATACGTCGGATTTGGCCTGATGAGAAGCCTTTCCAATCGCCTAGACGTGATTTGATAGTTGAATTAAAAAAACAATTAGAATTAATTAATGAAGATTTTACATATATAGATTATGTCGATTCGAGAGCAGAGTTTAATTATCATCTGCAATTGCCATCTGATGAGATGGCAAGTTCTATTGGGACTTCAACAACTTTGGCGGCTTGGAATGCAGCGATATATGTTGCCCAAATAGAAGATGAAAGAGTAGAAAACGAAATGCGAAAAGGAACATATTTAGATGTAACGCAAGAAGTGCTAAGAAAATATGACGGATTATGGTTTTCAGATGAGTCTTTTATTGTAACGAAAACTTAGAAAATCTTATTTGACATCCGAATTAGGGTTTCTTACGCTTAGTTCCTCAATTACAGCATCTTTGTCCATATCAATTGGGAATGGTGTAGGGATTATATGAGTACCGAAAATATTTATTAGTTGCGAATCTGGTTTTCCATCAACAATGTGAACAGTTGTCCACCTGGTATCATTTTTCTCAACATGAATTTCTCTAGATTTTCCGTTCCATCCGAAGCTAACCATCTCAGGGACATCTGACATATTTTCCTCCTAGAATCAACTATAATTAAAATATTTAATTAAAATGTATTTTGTTTTGGAGCGCGAGACGGGGCTCGAACCCGTAACAACCTGCTTGGAAGGCAGGAACTCTGCCAGATTGAGTTACTCGCGCACAATAATAGAATAAACTTGATTAAACTCGTCGTCAACATGCTTTTACCAAGATCCCCAAGTCTTGCCAGATTTGATTTCGATTTCTAAAGGCACTTTAAGTTCGATAGAAGATGGCATTAGATCGTATAGTAGATTTTGAATTTCGGTTTTCTCATTTTCGGGGGTCTCGAAAATTAATTCGTCGTGCACTTGCATAATCATTTTGGATTTAAGATTTGAGATATCTAAATAATTTTGGATTCTTACCATCGCTATTTTTATGATTTCTGCAGCGGTTCCCTGAATTGGCATATTTACAGCCATTCGTTCAGCCGCTGATCTCACATTATAATTTTTTGATTCAATCTCATAAATATATCTTCTTCTTCCCATGATTGTACTGACGAATGAATTTTGTCTCACATTTTCTTTGATAGAGTCGATGTAATTTCTAATGCCAGGGTAAGTAGAGAAATATGTATTTATGAATTCTTTACCTTCTTTTTCTGAAAAGCCAGTTTGTTGTCGGATTCCGTATGGACTGAGTCCATAGATTACTCCAAAATTCATGATTTTTGCAGTACGTCTCATTTCAGCTGATACATCTGAAAGTTTTACTCCATACATTGATGCAGCAGTAGATGCATGGATGTCTGCGCCATTAAGAAAAGCATTGATTAGTGCAGGGTCTTCACTTATATGGGCTAAAATCCTTAATTCGATTTGAGAATAGTCAGCACTTATCAAGATTGAATTTCCAGATTTGCCCGCAATAAAAGCGTCGCGGACTTTTTTCCCTATTTCAGTACGTACAGGAATATTTTGTAAGTTTGGGTCATTGCTTGAAATTCGACCTGTTGAAGAACCAGTTTGATTATAAATTGTGTGAATTCTACCCGTTTTTTGATTGATCATACCTGGCAATGAATCTACATAAGTTGACTTGAGTTTTGAAAGTTTTCTGTAATCTAAAATGTCGTTCAAAATTTGATATGATTTTGGGTCGACATCTTCAATTTGATTAAGATCTAGCATTTGTTTTAATCTGTCTAGAGATGCTGCATCAGTTGAATAACCACGTGATGTGCGTTTAATAGGCGGAAGTTTCAGTTCGTTGAATAACACTTCTCCCAGTTGTTGGAAAGAATTGATATTGAATTCGTGTCCGGCTGTTGTGAAAATTTGTTCTGTTAGTGTTTTCAATTCTTCAGTCAGTTGAGTAGACATAAGCTTTAATGGCTCAGGATCTAATGAAACCCCATTTCTTTGCATTTGAACTAATACTGGCGCTAAGGGCATTTCTACATCTTTGAAAATCGAAACAGAAGAGATTTGTTCAAGTTCTGGTTCGAGACAATTTTTTAACTGTAAAGAATAATCAGCATCAGCGCATGCATATGCTGAGGTTTCTTTAATAGAAACTTGATTCATAGTAATTTGTTTTACGCCTTTTCCAATTAAGTCTGTAATTGGTGTCATTTCTTTTTGCAGATATTCCAAAACAAGTGGTTTTAAACCCAAAGAACGTTTTCCAATTAAATGTGCTGCTAGGATTGTGTCAAATGAAACGTTGGATACTTCGAATCCATGTTCCTCAAGAATAGTAATATCATAGTTAGAATTGTGGGCGATTTTATCTATTTCTGGATTTGAAAATAAAGGATTCAATTTCTCATGAATTTCTGTCATGGATAATTGGTCGCCTATGTTGTGACTAATTGGAATATACCATGCATTTCCTGGTTGAGTAGATATTGAAATACCAACTAGGTTCGCATTCATAGGGTTCAGTTCATCAGTTTCGGTGTCAAATGAAAAGATTCCAGTTTTATTAATATTTTCTATCAAGTTGTTCAATGATACTGAGTCTTGAACAATATGATAGTTGTGGTTTTTCCCCTCGGCTGTTTTTGGTGTTTGTGAAGGATGAAAGTCAAGATTATCTGTATTTGATTGAGGGACTCTTGATACCAAAGAATGGAATTCCAATTCTCTAAAAAGATCTAATACTTGGTTCCTGGAAAAGTCATCGAATAGCGAAGTTTCGAGGTCAATTTTTATAGGAGCCTCACAGTCGATTGTTACTAGTCTAAGGGCTTGTAATGCCTCGGATTGATTGTTTTCAACGACCTTTTGTATACGTGCGGGTGAGATCTCAGTTATTTTATCCAACATATTGTTAATAGTTCCGAATTGTTTGACAAGTCGGATTGCATTTTTAGGGCCGATTCCGGGAACTCCTGGGATGTTGTCTGAAGAATCTCCTGTAAGCGCTTTGATTTGAACAATTGAATCAGGTCCTAGTCCTTCATAGCGTTCTTTGACGGCCTCGATATCATAAATTTTTTGTTGTTTCTGAGTATTGTTCATTAGTACTTTTACCGATGGAGAAACGAGTTGAAGCAAGTCTGAATCACCGGTTAGGATGATTGTGTGGATATTGTTTGATTCTGCTTGTCTGGACAATGTTCCGATTAAATCATCGGCCTCGAAACCATCCAACTCGAATATTGGGATGTTGAAAGCTGAAACCACCTGTCGGATTCTTGTAAATTGAGTTCGAAGTTCATCAGGCATTGGAGGTCGATTAGATTTGTATTCAACAAATTCTTTGTGTCGGAAAGTAGGAGCAGGAGTGTCAAATACCATTATACAATTCGTAGGAGTGAACTGAGAAATCGTTCTGAGGAAAGAGTTGATGAAACTGTAAACTGTTCTAACATCTTCACCAGTTGATGAAATGGTCATAGGGTTTCTCATTCCATACCAAGATCTGTATGCAAGAGCATGGCCATCAATTAGTAACAATAATGGAGGAGAATTCTTCATTTTTGTCTTTGCCCCCCTTTAATTATCCCGCAATTATACTTTAGCTATGGTTCGCATTTCTTGCAATAAATTTTGAGTTTCTTGAAGTGATTCTCCCTCAGCATAAATCCTTAATAAAGGTTCAGTGCCTGAGAAACGAATAAGCGCCCAAAAGTCATTTTCAAGTTGGAATCTATATCCATCCCTTTTATCAATATTGAGCACCTTTCGATTGGCAAGGAATTGAGGATTCGCATTTTCAACACGATTTATTACATCTTCGTTTTTTTGTTGGGTTTTTTCTAATTTTATATCTATTCTATCGTAGTAAGAGCTTCCAATTTTCTCAAATAACATTTTTGTTAATTCTGACATTGATAAACCTGACAAAGCAATCATTTCCAAAAGTATTAGGCCACTGAAAACTCCATCTCTTTCAGGGACATGGTTCCCAAACGCATAACCACCACTTTCTTCACCTGCTATCATTGCTTTTTGTTCAATCATTACAGGTGCTAAATGTTTGAATCCAACTGGAGTGTCGAACACTTTTACACCGTAAATATCCCCAATTTTATCTATCATACTGGTCATAGTTATCGAACGAACTATAGGGGCACGCAGTTGAAGGTTGTCAAGCAAATGTAAACACAGAATTGAAAAAGTGTTTAATGAAGATACATAGTTTCCATTTTCATCAATTACTCCAAGTCTATCAGCATCTCCATCTGTTGCTAGACCTATAGTTGAATTGTTATTTTTTACCATCTTGCTGAGAGATCCAAGGTTGGATGCAATGGGTTCTGGTTGTGATATTCCAGGGAAGGCAGGATTAATATTATTATTGATCTCAGAAATTTGAGAGTTTCCGCCTGATAGAAATTGTTTAAAGAGGCCTATTCCTGCACCAAACATAGAATCTATTTGAATATTTAGATTGGAATTTTTGATCAGGTCTATATTGATTAGGGATCTAACATTTTCAAAATAAGATTGGTATGGGTCAGTGTATTCAAGGAAACGTTTATTTTTTGGATGATCTAGGCTGGTTGTTTTAATTATTTGAGATTGTTCAACTGCTTGGATTGAAGATTCAAGTTCATTTGTTATTTCAGGTGATACACTACCAAACAGTTTGAATTTAAACCCATTGTAATTACCAGGGTTGTGGCTAGCCGTAATCACAATTCCTCCACCTGCATTCAAATCGATTACATGATGAGTAATTACCGGGGTAGGACTGAAAGTCTTGCAAAGAAAAGTTTTTATTCCATTTGCAATCATTACTTCAGCACAAGTATCCGCAAATTCTTTTGATGCAAATCTAGTGTCGTATCCAATTACTATCCCTCGGCTGCTTAGTCCCTGGTCATGCATATAGTTTGCAGTCCCTTGGGCACAATAACGTACTCGTTCAAAAGTGAATTCTTCGCCTATAATGGCTCTCCATCCGTCAGTTCCGAATTTAATTATCATTGGATACTATCTTCGTTATTTTGAATAACCGTAAAATTAAAGAGATGAATCAGATTTTAGAATTTCGGCTTTAGATGTTTTTTCCCAAGGAAGTTCTATGTCGGATCTTCCAAAATGCCCATACGTAGCAGTTTGTTTGTAAATGGGTCTTCGGAGGTGTAAATCATTGATTATTGCAGAGGGTCTGAGATCAAAATGTTTTTCTATTAAACTTGCTATTTCGGTGTCGGGTACCTTGTTTGTGTTGAATGTTTCTACTGCTATTGATACAGGAGTTTCTACACCAATTGCATATGCAAGCAAAACTTCTGCTCTGTCTGCCAATCCAGCAGCAACAATATTCTTGGCAACAAATCTAGCAGCATAAGCTCCAGATCGATCTACTTTAGTCGGATCTTTACCTGAAAATGCACCACCTCCATGCCTGGCATAGGCTCCATAGGTGTCCACTAATAGTTTTCTACCAGTTAGGCCGGTGTCTCCAACTGGACCCCCTATAACAAATCTACCTGAAGGATTGATAAAATACTTTGTTTCGGAATCTAATAGTTCGCTTGGGATGATAGGTAAGATTACTTTTTCATGTAGATCTTTTGAAATCAAACTTTGTGGAGTGTCGGAGTCATGCTGAGAACTTAGGATGATAGTGTCGATACGTTTGGGGATACCATATTCATATTCAACGGTTACTTGTGATTTTCCATCAGGTCCTAAATATCCAACCGATCCATCTTTTCTAACTTTTGCCATCTGTTTGCAGAGCTCGTGAGCTAGATAAATTGGTAAAGGCATTAGATCTGATGTTTCATTGCAGGCGAATCCCATCATCATACCTTGATCGCCAGCACCTATATTTTCTGTCTCAACTGATTCTAGTACTTTGCGAGTCTCTAATGCATTAGAGACTCCTGAAGAGATATCACTTGATTGTTCATCGATTGAAGTTATTACACTACAAGATTTGTAGTCAAAGCCATATTTTGGGTCGATATATCCTGCTTCTTTTACGGCGTTTCTTGCAATACTTGCTACGTCGATATTTGCATTCGTGGTAATTTCACCCATGACCATTATCAGACCAGTTGTTACACAAGTTTCACAGGCAACTCGTGCTTGTGGATCCTGGGCTAGGATCCCATCCAGAACTGCATCAGATATCTGGTCACATAATTTGTCTGGATGCCCTTCTGTAACAGATTCAGAAGTAAATAAATAAGATGGTGACTGCATGAATGTATTAGACATATTATCCTCTAAGATGGTGTTTTTAGGTTCCCATTTCCCAGCTGTTTAAGTAATTGTGTTGCTCTTCAGTAAGTTCATCAATAGAAATATTCATTGATTCTAATTTTAGTTTTCCAACTTCTTCATCGATGTGTTTTGGTACTGGGTAGACATTTGGAGACATTTGAGATGCGTTTAAGGCAACATGTTCTACTGATAAAGCTTGATTTGCAAAACTCATATCCATTACTGATGATGGATGACCATCACCTGCTGCTAGGTTGACTAATCTTCCTTCAGATAATAGAAAGATTTTCCTATTATCTTTTAATTGAAATTCTTCTACATATGGTCGAAGTGTGGTTTTAGAAGCTGACATCGCTTCAAGAGACTCTATATCAATTTCAACATTAAAATGACCACTATTGGCTACCATGCATCCGTCTTTCATTACTTCGAAATGTTCTTTGCTTAATCCTTTCATCCCTCCGGTTACAGTGACAACAATATCTGCTTCTTTAACAGCATCTATCATTTTCATTACTTGATAACCATCCATTGCTGCTTCAAGAGCACGGATTGGATTAACCTCTGTAATTATGACTTGGGCTCCCATTCCACTTGCCCTACTTGCTAATCCTCTTCCACACCATCCATAACCACAAATAACGACTTTTTTCCCAGCCCACAAAACATTTGTCGCACGAGTAATTGCGTCAATAGTACTTTGACCTGTTCCATAGCGATTGTCGAAATAGTGTTTAGTGTCTGCGTCATTTACGGCAACGATCGGGTACATTAATTTCCCCTGATCAGCTAAGCTTTGGAGTCTTATAACTCCAGTTGTAGTTTCCTCAGCTCCGCCAATTACATTATTTAATAAATCACGACGAGAGCTATGTAACATTGCTACTAGGTCAGCTCCATCATCGAGTGTAATGTGAGGTTTTGTTTCAAGTACTGAAGTAATGTGCGAGTAGTATGTTTCGGTGTCTACCCCAGTAATCGCAAATGTGGATATTCCGTAATTTTCTATTAGCGCTGCAGCAACATCATCTTGAGTACTAAGAGGATTACTAGCACAAAGTGCAATTTCTGCGCCTGCAGATTTTAATGCAATAGCTAGATTTGCTGTTTCAGTAGTTACATGCAAACATGCTGCTATCCTAATACCTTCAAGATTACGATTCTCTTTGAAACGTTGATTTATTTTACCAAGAACAGGCATAGATCTTGCTGCCCATTCAATTCTGGCGACACCATCATTTGCTAAAGATAAGTCTCTTACGTCTCCGGGGGTTTTTTGTATTGTCATTCTCCACCTACATATTAATATTCTATAAAAATTGTTTTGTTAACTGCGTAAAATTAGCCAAAATTCCAAAATTTTGTTTGGAGAGAAGTTTCGATATTAGATAATTTAATTATTTCACTAGCCCTAGAATTTATTTCGTCTTGTGATAGGTTTTTCAATCTATCAACACTAAAAGATTCAACTGCAAATGATCCCATTACTGCTCCTATAAGAGTAGCATGTTTTAATCCGGTAGTGCTAATGTTTTCCAGTGATGAAAGAGCACCCATGAAACCACCTGCAAATGCGTCTCCAGCACCTGTAGGATCAGTAATCTTAGGAAGAATTTTTGCAGGAACTACGAATACATTATCGTTTTGAAAAACTGTGACACCATGTTCACCTTTTTTAGCTACGATGGTGCGCGGTCCCATTGAATGGATTTTTTTAATTGCTGCAATTAAATTTTGTTCTCCAGATAATAATCGAATTTCTGTTTCGTCCAAAAATAAAATGTCAATTTGTTGGATTGTGTTTATTAGGTTTTGATGTGAGCCATTTATCCAGAAGTCCATTGAATCAAGGGCTATGATTTTTGGCCGAGCTTGCATCTTTTCTATTACATCTAATTGAAGTATTGGGTCAATATTAGCTAAGAATAAATAGTCGGTATTTTTATGGTGAGATAGCAAGCTTGGTGAAAAATCGGCAAATACATTTAAATCGGTGAATAGAGATTTGCGTTTATTTGAGTCAAGCTCATACTCTCCCCCCCACCTAAAAGTATTACCATTGGTAGATTCAAGGCCAGAAATATCAATGTCTTGGGAATTGAAAAGTTCTATATCCTCATTCCTGAAATCTGATCCTACAACCGCTATCAAACTAACTTCATTAAAATACCTGCAAGCCACAGAAAAATAGGTAGCAGAACCACCAAGTGCATTTTCCCTCGATTCGAAAGCCGTATGCACTGTGTCATATGCGACTGATCCTACAACAAGAACAGACATAAGTTTCTCGCAGAAAATTTTTTAGAAAAAAGAATTTTAAAGTCCTGTTATTTTTCTGATCCTGTGCTTGAAGGCAATCCTTTAGCAATCCAAGATCCGGTTCCGTCTTCAATATTAAAAAGTTTTTCAGGATCCAGTCCCATGGCGGCAGCCATTTCACAGGCTAGGCCACTTCGAACACCGACTTCACAAATAAACATTAAGTTTTTATCTTTTGGAAGGCTGTCTATTTCAGAATAAAGATTGTCTACAACAATATGAGTAGCATTTTTGACATGACCGTTCATATACTCATCAGGACGTCTTACATCTATTACTAGAGAATTTTCATTATCGTACATCTCAGCGGCTTCATCTAAATTCAGTCTGTAATATGGTTCGCCTGTTTCACGTCTTGGCATTTTGTTCCTCCACTTTTCGAAATTGTGCAGTAATTATTATTTAAAAAATAATATTGTTTCAGACTATCATTTTTTTGTGTTAGTGCCAACTTTATCAAGGTTTTTTAGAGTTGATTCAGTTAGGGGGTTTGGGTTTTTTTAGCCCATTTTAAAGCATCTTTAATTCCTCTATCAATTGATAGAGAAGGATGCCAAGACAAAATGGTTTTTGCATTTTCAATGTTTGCATATGCACCAGCAACATCACCTGGCCTAGGATCTCTTATTTTATGTGCCATTGGGGCACCTGAAACTTTTTTGAAGGTGGTGAAGAATTCTCCTACTGTGGTTCCAATACCTGAGCCGAGATTCAAAGTAATGCTATTAGGAGGATTGTTTATGTTTACATTACCTAAAATTGTGTCAAATTTTTCGATAGCCTTTAAATGAGCGAGAGCTAAATCCCAAACATGAATGTAATCTCTAATTGCAGTGCCATCAGGAGTTTCCCAAGAATTTCCCATAATTTCAAAAACTGGTTTTTTCTGCGAGGAGATTTCAATCAGTTTTCCTAGAATACTATTCTGCTGATTTAACTTCGGACCTGATCTGTAATTGGGGTCTGTGCCAATTGGGTTGAAATATCTGAAAATTATTGCTTTCATTTTTTCGGAACTACAGAAATCGTTTAATAATGTTTCAGTTAAAAATTTGCTTGTTGCATAAGGACTTTTGACATCAATAGCGTCATTTTCCTTGACGGGCCTGTTGGTTTCTGATTTGTATATTGAACCACTTGAACTATATATTATTTTTTTGCATCCAGTTTTTGATAAGAATCGAAAAAGATTCATTGATTTTGTGGTGTTTTCAACATAGTACGATATAGGATGGTTCATTGATTCTGGGACAGAAGTCAATCCAGCACAATGAATTACTATAGAAATTTCTGGATGTATTTCAAAAATTGTTTTTAATGTATCTTCATCTGAGAAATCGCCTTGGAAGAGAATGTGTTTATTTTGAAAATATTTTAAGTTGGTTTTTGTAGAGTCAAGAATTATTGGGGTGTAACCATAATCACTCAAAACCAATGAGATTGTACTGCCAATATACCCAACCCCGCCAGTTATCAAGATTTTTTGAGTGTTTTGATTTTCAGTGTTATGATTCATGCCACCACTATTGAGAGAATTATTCTTAATTTTAACTTTAATTGATTTGAGATGATTTTGGAAAGGGAATTTAATGATTCATGAAATTAGAACTTACACTCTTCATCCTAGAACTACGCCTGAGTTTCTTGGAAGAACTTCACAGAAAGTGCAAAAACGAATGGAGTATTCTGAACTTGGAGGATTTTTCTATACAGAAATTGGTGCCTTGAATCAGGTTGTACATATTTGGATGTATGATGATTTAAATCATCGATCGGATGTGAGGAAAACAGTTGTTGATGAAGGAGTGTGGCCTCCTGACAATTCGGAATTGATAGTTGACCAAAGATCAGATATTTTGATTCCTGCTCCATTTATGAGGCCTTTAGAACCTAAAAAATATGGACCTATTTATGAGATGAGAATCTATACATATAAACCCGGTCAAATCCCGGGTGTTATTTCTGCATGGAGTGATGCTATAGAAGAGAGAGAAAAATTATCTCCCTTGGTAGGTTGCTGGTATTCAGATATTGGTGAGTTAAATGCATTCATACATCTTTGGGCTTATTCTTCATTGGATGAACGGCAGGAAGTTAGGTCTAAAGCTTTAGATACAGGAATATGGCCTCCAAGAAGTGGAGTTGTTCCTCCCGTGACTCAAGAAAATAAGATTATGCTTCCAGCAGAATTTTCTCCATTACAGTAAAGCATTAGGGAAGTTATATTTTTTAAAGTAATTGTTGGATATTACTAAACGAATTAACAGTTTTTCTATAGATGATTTGATTGACGCAATACTTGTGCAATGTTAACATTTACTAACGTATGAATCACCCTTAGGAGGGGTATTATGCCATTTAGATCTTTTGGTCCTTTAGAGTTAATTCTAATTTTAGTTTTGGTAATGTTGGTCTTCGGAGTTGGAAAACTTCCTGAGATTGGTAAGATGATGGGTAAGGCTGTAAAAGAATTCCGTGGCTCAACGGACGATATTAAGGAAGATTTAGGAGCTTCGGTTAAGGACAGTAAAAAAGAATAGTTAGATAAATCTAATTAGCTGATTTTTTTGAGTAAGCCAATTTGGACATCCAAATACTGATTTCATATAAGACTATTATCGGTAATGCCACAATAGTTTGATTTATAGGGTCGAATGTAGGTGTAATAATAGCTCCCAATATGAATGCTATAACAACAGCGTATCTTCTGTTTTTCGATAAAATCTGAGGGTTTAGAATGCCGATTTTAGCCAACAATGTAAATACTAGAGGCATTTCAAAAACTACACCCATCCAAAATAAAAGAGTTAGCATTAAATTGACGTAATTTCCTATTCTAATTAATGGTTCCGCAATATCGCTACCGAATGTTGTAAGGAACTTAACAACTGGTGGGAGTAATACGAAATAACCGAAGGATGCGCCAAGGATAAAAGCAATGGTGCCAATTGGAACTATTGCATACAAATATCGTCGTTCTTTTCTAGTAAGACCTGGAGAAACGAATAGGACTATTTGGAATAGAACAAACGGTAAAGACAGAAATAGACCAACAAGTAAACTAGCTTTTGTAGCTATTCCGATGAATTCGGTAAGTTCTGTGTAAATTGGCTTCGTGTTTGGAATGCCGGAAAACTTTTCTGCTGGACCCATCATTATTTCTAGAATTTGTTGATGGAAAACAAATGCAGCTATAGTACAAATCAGAATTGATAATGCACAGTAGGTGAGGCGTTTTCTTAGTTCTAGTAAATGTCCTCGAATGTTCAGGTCAGTTTTTTCCATTTAAAACAATCTTTTTCTATTGATCACTTTTGTGGGAAGGATCTGAAGGCTCGTCATTTTTGGGGCCAGGAGTTTGTTTTGGTTGATATGCCTGGGTTTTTTTGAATGTAGAGGTGAGTGATGAAGTCCCTTCATTATTTTCAGATTTTGTAAAATTTTCAGTATTCTTATCTTGTTCGTCTAGGATTAAAGAATTGAAATTGGAAGATAAATTTCGAGCATCTCGAGTTAATTGACCCAATTTTTTTGCACCTGCAATCATTTTTTCAGGACCTAGGAAAATGAATGCAATTAGCATGATTAATAATATTTCTAATGTTCCTATTCCAAAAATGTTCATGATTTTTGGTTCCTTAATATGTTTTTATTGGGCATTGATTACATTCTGGGGGAATACAGTAATTCTTTTTAATGCTTATTTTTATATTTAATTTTGCAAAAATTTTCAGTGTCATACAAAGTGGTAACCCCACAATGTTCAAGTAACATCCTTCAATTGCATGCACAGGGTTGAAAGATTTGTCTTGGATTGCATATCCGCCAGCTTTGTCAAAAGGCGCATTTGTATCAATATATGCATTGATTTCTTCTTTTGTATAGTATCGCATCTTAACATGGCTTTGTTCTGTTTCCGTATATGAATTGCCTGAGAGGAGATCTAAAACTGTGACAGATGTATAAACACTATGTGAGGTCCCTTTCAATTGATTTAACATGTTAAATGCTGATTTGCGATCTTTTGGTTTTCCAAGTGAATTTCCATTTAAGTCCACGGTTGTATCAGCGGTAATAACTATGCCAGAAGACAATTTCTTTTGTGAGTAATTAGATTTCATTTTTGAGATTCTGGAGACATAGTCCATGCTCGACTCTCCTGATTTCTGAAAACCTTCATAAATCTCAATTGGAAAAATTTCAATAGGATGATCCAATGCCTTTATAATTTGGTGACGGCGAGGAGATTTCGATGCAAGATAGATTTTCATATTTGTGGTGTCCATTGCCAAATTTATTTATACCTTTGATAACATTGGTTCCAATATTGAAATACATTCGATATGACTAGTCTGAGGGAACATGTCTACTGGTTGCACAGAATTGGTTCGATAATCTAGATTAAGCATAATATCAAGGTCACGAGCTAATGTTTCAGGGTCACAAGATACATAGGCGATTTTTTTGGGTTTTTTCGATATGACTGATTTAATGGTTTCTATGTCGCAGCCTGATCGAGAAGGATCTAAAATTGCTACATCAATTTTATCCTCAATTTTTTCTAATCCGTTTTGTGCGAAATCGGTTATGAATGTGATGTTGTCTATTCCTTGAGCATTAAATTGACTGTCTGAGATTGCAGGTTTTGAATATTCTATAGCTATTACTTTTGCAACTTTGTTTGCAAAAGTAATTCCAAAAGTACCAACTCCTGAGTATGCATCAAGTAGTATTTGTGAAGTTTTGAGATCTAATTTTTCTTCGACTATTTGTATGAGTTTTTCTGCTTGTTTAGTGTTTACCTGGAAAAATGAAGGAGAAGAAATCCTAAATGGAATAGTATTTAATTTATCCATGTAAGCTGTTTGGCCTGTATGAAGATTTATTTCGGGGTTTTGGAATGTTGGTTGAATTAAATATTCATTGGTATTTATTCCAGATCTTATGGACATCTGAGTAGTTTCAGCCACTTTATATTGTAAATTTTCAATTATTTTGTTAATTTTTTGATGCATTATTAGACATTTATCCACTTTTATAAATTGTTTTGTTACCCTGTTAATAAAGCCTAATTTTCCATTCTTCCGAATAGTAAATCTGGCATGATTGCGATATTCAAATGGGTTTTCAGCAGGTATACAGTTAGACACTTTTACATTTGAAAGTGATGGATATGCATTGAAAGCATTTTCTACTCTTTGGGTTTTTATTTTCAATTGTTCAGGATATTCTAAATGCTGGTACTGGCAACCAGTGCATTGCAGAAAATAAATGCATTTCGCGCTAATTCTTTTATCTGAGGGTTGTATTATAGATTTTACTATTGCTTCTGTGTGATGTTTTCGTTTTTTTCGAAATCTAAAAATTTTTGCACAAACCACTTCACCTTCTATACCGCCAAAGACTTTAATGTCTTTACCCTCAAAGGTTGCCATATTGAATCCATCTATAGTTGGATTACGTAAAATTAGTTCTGCATATTCGGGTTGGTTTGATTTATTCATAGAATTAGAGTCGATCTGATAACGTTTTTGACTATAGCATATCCTCGTAAAGCTGTCTGAAAAATTTGTTCTTTCTATGCTAAACTTAATCCGATATGGACTTGAAAGATCAAACAACTAAATCTCGAAGATTGCCTGATTGGTTAAAAGTTAAAATGCCAGGAGGTAGAAATTATGTCAAATTACGCAATATGCTTCGTGACAGCAATTTACATACAGTATGTGAAGAAGCTCAATGCCCCAACATAGGAGATTGTTGGGATCGTAAATCTGCAACATTTATGATTTTAGGTGATGTTTGTACAAGGGCGTGTACATATTGCGCAGTCGACACCGGTAATCCCCCTGCAAAAACAGATATAACTGAGCCGGTCAGATTGGCAGAAACTGTTGAGTCACTTGGCTTGAGGTATGTAGTGATTACTTCTGTTGATAGAGATGACTTGCCTGATGGAGGAGCGTTTATGTTTGCCCAGTGCATCAGGCAGATAAGGAATCGATTGCCACAATGTAAAGTTGAAGTTTTAATTCCAGATTTTCAAGGGGATCTATCTGCTCTTGAAAAAGTCATACAGGCTTCTCCTGACACATTAAATCACAATATTGAAACTGTCAGACGGGTCTTTAAACGTGTTCGTGCAAAGGGTGATTATGATTTATCCCTAGAGCTTTTACAGCGTTCGAAAAGTATGCTTAAAAATGGTGTTACTAAATCAGGCATGATGGTAGGTCTTGGAGAAACTTGGGATGAAATTGTGGAGACTATGGAAGATTTGCGATCAGTAGAATGTGACCTTTTGACTGTGGGGCAATATATTAGGCCATCGGATAATCATGTCCCATTATCAAAATGGTACACTCCATCTGAGTTTGAGGAACTTAGGGATATCGGTATAGAGTTGGGGTTTAAACATGTTGCTTCTGGTCCATTAGTCCGTAGTAGTTATCATGCAGATGAACAACATGAAACCGCAATGAGTTCATATCAGCTTTTGAATTAATAAGTATCTTACCTAAAGATAGATAAAGATTATGGGTTTAACGAATCGATTTCCGCGTTTAAAGACATAATTTCATTTTCAAGTTTCTGGATTCTGTCAGTTTGATCGTTTGAAAAATCAATCATTGAATTTGACCATTGAATGAGCAAGTCTATATTCGATTTATTGTCTTGGATTTTCGAAATTGTTTCGGGGTTTGTTTGTATTTTTTTGTGATTAGAGTCATAAGAGAAGTTCTCACCATTTTTGAGGTCCTCAATTAATAATTTCCCTAGAGCCCCATCAAAGTCATTGTATGTAATAAACAAAATGTTTTTTTCAAAACTTAGGAATTTTTGGGTTCCTGATTGATCTTTCATTAGATGACAGATCCCGGTATTTAAACATTCATCTGAGGCATTGTTTTCAAAAGTATAGATTTCTATAGATTGAACAGTGTCTTGGTCATTTATCAAGCACGAAAGTCCTGCAGTAGCATTAATTGGTTCGAAATTTTCTTCGGTGCAGTTGTAAGGGGAGTGGTTTTCAAGGCTATTCATAACATCTTGGATGTCTGAGTAGCTTTGATTGCACGCAGTGATAATAAAACATAGTGCAGTGATGCATATAATAATTAATTGATTTTTTGGCATTACAGTTTTCTAATTATGATATTAGTCTGAGGAAGGTAATTTTCGAGGTTGCTGAAGCTTTAATGGTTTTGAATTATACATTAAATCACATTCGCCTGATTTAGTTATTAATACTGAAATACTTTCGTCTTCAGAAATAAACCTTCTTCCAAGACCTAATAGTGGCTTTGATTCGGATGAATAATTATTATGGTCCGTCAATTCTTTTCCCTTTAATTCGAAGGGGATTTGATCATCGGTCAGAGTGCCACTTCCTCCTTTAATTACTATTAGTTCAATACCACTCGGTCCGACATATCTTTTTCCTGATTCAATCATTGCTCACCGATCATTTATTTTAAAGAACGAATCTTAGAATTATATAATAGTATTTTTGGGTGGGGAAGTATTAGCCTATCTTAATTTAAAAATTCATTACTATGATTTGAAAAATTCGATTACTTTTTTTGCAGAATGATAATCTCTTTTCCCATTTGAATGAATTGTTGGAATTAAATATATGAAATTCATTTTTTGAAGCAATAATATTTGAATTTGTTCTATAGCTATGTCTATGCCGCTTCTTCCTTTGGATATGTCACGAGTCAGATTTTCAGGGATTGGACTAAAACTAAAATTGTCATGCGAAAGAATTTGTATTCCCCAAAAGACGTTTGGGATTTGTATAGAGTTAAATTTTTCTGAAAAAAGCTTTTGGAAATCTAGAGTTTTTTGGATGTTAAATACTGGCTGAGTAATGAAGAACTTAGATCCAGAAGAGACTTTTTTGTAGGTTAAATCAGTCTCAGTATTTGGGTTTTTATTTGGATTTATGGAAGTTCCCACACATAAATTGGTTGGTGCATTAAGTTTATTCCCTTTGAAATCTAATCCACGGTTTAAGTTTTTAACATCCATTAGTAAGCTTGTAGGAGTATAATCATTTACAGTTTTCACTATTGAATTTTCTTTTGCGCTGAATTGATCTCCTTGTATTACAAGAATATTGTTCACTCCCAACATTTCTGCCCCGAGTAGTTTATTTTGAATCCCGAGCTTATTCATGTCACGAGTGGTTAAGTTCATTAAACTTTGTGATTTCGTGTTTTGGGTAATCCAAATTGACGACGCTAGGGTATCAGGGCATGGTGATCTCCCAGGGCTATAGGCAATACTGATTACATCTGCAATCAAATCTTTAGCAGGTTCTAGTTTTGAAACATCACTAGATCTAGGAGGAGAAAAATCACAAATGAAAACAGGATCTGGTTCGGTAGAATTGCATAAGTCTACTATGTTTGGCATTTAATCGTTCGAATCCGATTACGAGATTTTTTGTTGCCTAAATCAAATCCAGGCCATATTCCCTTCAGATGTGGGAATTACTGAAACTTGATGGCCTTGGGGGCACTTGTAACGATCTTCTTTGAACGTTTTTCTGCGAATGGAAATTGAAGATTGTTCCATTGAGTTTTCACAGAATGGACAAATAACATGGTATATAACCCTGTTCCTTATCCGAACTGCTTTAATATACGCCAAAGTATTTAGTAGTGATTTGGAATCTCCGCTATACCTAAGAATATATTTTGTTCCACTACTTATAATGTTTTTTGAAGAAGTTTGTGGTGATAAATTTTCAGTGTTTGAATAGTCTACAAATCCGCACATTACACATTTGGTTTCTTCATCAAAGGTTGTCATCATTTTAGAAGAGCATCTAGGACAATTAATTTGGGGCTTACCTTGTAATTGTTTGCCTGCTTCTTGGGTAATGGATCTGTTGGGATAGGTAAGTTGTGCAACAACCATGTTTTATCCTTATTGAATAAATATTATTAACGGTTATTATGTTTTGGAAATATTAAGACAACTTTTTTAAAAAATCAAGTACTTTTTTATAAAAACCCACAATAAAAATATTTATTTTTTGGGAAAATAGGCATTAAGCTCCATTTTATTGAGGAAATTACTCATAAATATTTTTATATTAATTAAATATTTGTTTAAAAATATTTAATTAATATGTTGTTTTAAGATAATGTTTTTACCGTCAATTAAATTTGACGCCTTTGTTTTTAAGTTATATATTCCGCATATTAAATTTTATTAGAAGGGGCTTTTATGCCTATCAAAATTTTGGTGTGTGTAAAACAGGTAATTGACTCAAATATTCCGTCTAGTGCTTATGTTCTGGATGATTCCAGTTTGTCGATTGTTCCACCACAAGGAGTACCTCCGATAATAAATGGTTTCGATGAGATTGCGATTGAAGCGGCACTTCAAATTAGAGAAAATATTGATGCTTCTATTACTGTTGTTTCTATTGGCGATCAATTTGTAATGGATGTGATCAAAAAACCACTTTCTATGGGGGCCGACGAACTGGTTTTAGTTCAAGATGAGAAATTCACTGATTTGGATTCCTTTAATACTGTTTTTGTACTAAAGAATTTGATTGATTATTTAGGGGGATTCGATTTGGTTTTGTGCGGAAGGCAATCATCTGATTGGGATAATGCGACAGTTCCGTTAGGACTGGCTGAAGTTTTAGGATTTCCAATAATCACACTATCTCAGAAAATTGAAATTCAAGATGGTCGTTTGTTTGTTCAAAGAACTACAAATGATGGTTATGAAGTTGTTGAAAGTTCTTTGCCTGCTGTAATTACAATCACAAATGAATTTGGAGAAGCAAGATATCCTACATTGATGGGTATAATGGCAGCTAGTAGAAAGGCTCCATTGATTTTGAATGCTTCTGAAATAGGCTTTGAAATTCGGGAATCATCAATTAAAGTAAAGCGATTATTTTTCCCTGCACGGTCAGAAAAATGTGAGATGATTGGTGGGGAAGATTTGGCGGATGCGGCTCAGTCAATGGTTCTTCGTTTGCGTGAAGAGAATATTATATAAGGTATCGCAATGGGAAATATTTTAATACTTGGTGAATTCAGTAATGGTGATATTTCATCATCTACTAGAGAATTAATTACTGTAGCAAAAAAACTAAATTTTAATTCGGACTACAATATAGAATTAGCATTTTTTCAGGATTCTTCTGAAGAACCTGTATTTGAATTGCCAAAAGGTGTGGTAGATCGAGTAATACTAATTGTTGATCCGTTACTAGAAGGACATTATAACTTCGATCTATTTTCTGTGGCTTTTTTTAAATTTTGTCTTTTTTCTGATCCTTCAATAATTTTATTCTCAAAAACTGATTTAGGTTCAAATATTGGACCTAGAACGGCTTATAAAATGAATGTTCCAATCGTACAAGGTGCAACTGAGATAATCATCCCAAAAAATTCCAACGAATTTTCCATAATAAGACCTGTTTTTGGAGGGAATGTTATGGCAGAAGTTCAAGTTAGTGATGTTAACCCAAAGATGGTTTTGATGAACGAAGGGTCTTATGAGTTTGAAACAGAAAATTTGCAAAATATGCAAGCGCAGATTTTCGAGCCACATTTAAAACCATCTATGATTAAGTCGAGAGTAGTTGAGAATGTTTCTATAGAAGTAGAAGGTGTTCCTTTGTCAGATGCTAAAATTGTTGTTGCAGGGGGACGCGGTCTTGGAGATTCTGAAGCATTTGATTCAATAAGAGAATTGGCTATATTACTTAATGGAGCTGTGGGTGCTTCTCGTGCAGCTTGTGATGCGGGTTGGATAGACCATAGCTATCAAGTTGGACTTACTGGTCAGTCTGTTGCTCCAGAATTATATATAGCAATTGGTATTTCGGGTGCTAGTCAGCATATGGCTGGTTGTGCGGGATCAAGGAATATTGTTGCTATAAATAAAGACCCTGATGCAAGTATTTTTTTAGATGCACGTTTTGGTATTGTAGGAGATTGGAAAGATGTGCTTCCTCCATTAAAAGATGCTCTACAAAAGCTCTTAAAATGAGAGATAAAAGAATTTATTCTTCAATTGTATTTTCAGATTGCTTTTTCAAATTTTCAACAATTTCATCAATTAGATGATGGGGCACCATTTCGTAATGTCCAAACGCAGTCTTGAATTCTCCTTGTCCCTGTGTCATAGACCTTAGTTCAGTTGCGTACCTTAGCATTTCAGCTTGAGGCACTTCAGCTTCTACAGTTGTTATTCCTTCCCCTAGAGGATTCATTCCTTGAATCCTTCCTCTTTTACTATTTAAGTCACCGATAATGTCTCCTGTAAAGCTATCTGGAACAGTTATTTCAGCTTGAACAATAGGTTCTAGTAGCGCCGGGGTAGCACCCATCATTCCGCTACTAAAAGCTTGGCTACCGGCAATTTCAAAACATACTCCCGATGAATCTACTGGATGAAAACTACCATCAAACAATGTCACTTTAATATCGACTATTGGAAAACCCGCTAATACTCCTTCATCTAAGATTTTAGCGATTCCTTTTTCTACTGATGGGATATATTCTTTTGGAACGGCTCCTCCAACAATTTTGTCAGCAAATTCGAAACCATCTCCACGATCTTTAGGCTCTAGTTCAAGCCATACATGGCCAAATTGACCATGTCCTCCACTTTGTTTTTTATGACGATATTCGGCTTTTGAATTGGTGGTGATAGTTTCTTTATAAGGTACTTTTGGTAGCGAAAGAGTCATTTCCACTCCAAATTTTCTTTTCATTCGCTCAATTGACACCTCTAGGTGTGTATCTCCTAATCCATTTAAAAGAGTTTCGCCGGTACTCTGTTCACGTTCGATTTTAAGTGTAGGGTCTTCTTCTCCAATTCTAGATAGAGAACTAGTCATTTTATCTACATCTGCTCTCGATTTAGGGGATACCGCCATTTGGTAAATTGGTTGAGGGAATGGAATAGGAGTTAGTTCTAAGGGATTGTTTTCATCAGATATGTAATCATTAGTAAGCACTGTATTTAGTTTTGATACTGCTCCAATATCTCCAGCAACAACACTATCTATTGGCTCTTGGTCTTTTCCTAGCACTGTGAAAGTTTGAGCAATTTTTTCAGTAGTTTTTTTAGAAACATTCCATACTTCTGAGTCACTAGATAATGTTCCATTAAGAACTTTGAAATAAGAAAGTTTTCCAACAAATGGATCAGCGGTGGTTTTGAAAACAATTGCAGAAAGATCTCCTTCAGGGTCATAGTTTAATTGAACTCGATTTCCTGAAGAAGAGTTTTCAGTCATTATCGGAATATTTTCATCAGGTGATGGTAGATTAGAAGAAATAAAATCAAGTAATTCTTGAATTCCGATATTAATGGTAGAGGAACCAAATAGAATTGGTACAATGGAATTGCAGTGGACTCCGTTTTTCAAACCTTGTGATATTTCTTCGGATGTTAGTGCGATTCCATCTAAGTACTTATTTATTAGTTCATCATCAGTCTCTGCAATCAGTTCAAGAAGTTGTTCGGAAAATTGAGATGCATCTGATTTAATTTCATCTGGTAATGAATCAAAGTCATTGTTGAGAATGTTATAGACACCAGAAAGATGAGATTCTTTGCCAATTGGGATGTTGTAAGGAACGCAATTTCTTCCCAATTGAGAAGTAATCTCATTAATTATCCTTTTATGATCAGAATTTTCTCTGTCCATTTTACTTATGAATAAAGTACAAGGGATTTTTCTTTCTTGTACCATTTTCCAAAGTTGCAAGGTTCCTACTTCAATCCCTGCTGAAGCAGATATCAGGATAATTGCGCTATCTGCAACATTTAATGAGGAAATGACATCTCCTCGAAAATCAGCATAACCAGGAGTGTCAAGAATATTGATTTTATTTTGATTCCATAAGCAGGGAATAATTGATGATTGGACACTGGATTGTCTACGAATTTCCTCAGGTTCATAATCTGAAGTTGTTGTTCCTTCTTCAATGGATCCTAGTCTACTTAACATGTTTGCTGAAAAAAGTATTGCTTCAGCAAGCATTGTTTTACCTGCTCCACTATGAGATAAGAGAACCGTATTTCGAATGTTTGCAGTAGTAAACGTCGGCATTACTTAAACTCCTAGATTAATCCTACATCTTATTCAATAATATTTACGAAAATGTTTATGATTTTGAAGTATTCTAGTTGAAAGGCATTATTAGTGCAATCTTTGATAAACTCAGCTTGTGTGGTGAAATTTTTGTTGAAGAATGTTTTTTAGGAGATCATATATAAATGATTGGTTTTATCGGAGGTACTGGACTTGAAGGTCGTGGTTTGGCATTTAGAATGGCTTTGTTGGGAGAAAAATGTTTATTAGGATCACGTAATCCAGATCGAGCGACTTCTTATAAAGATGAACTAGTTGAAATGGATGAAAATATTAGTGGTTTGGTGGAAATAGGATCTAATAGAGATGTGGCTGAATTGTGTGATTTAATCTTTATTACAATACCTTACAATGCAGTACGTTCTGTATTGTTTGAAATAAAAGATCAATTGTCAGGGAAAATTGTAATTTCTACTGTAGTCCCATTAGGGTTTTCAAATAATGGAGTTGGGTTAGTAAGCATTGTAGAAGGATCAGCTGCTCAGGAAATTGAGAAGATATTGCCCGATTCCTATGTGCTTTCAGCATTTCAGAATTTAAGTGCTAAGAAATTATTATCAAAAACAGCTGTCTTAGATAGTGATGTGATTGTATGTGGAGATGACCAGAATTCTAAAAATAAATTGATCGATTTGATCAATTTGGTTGATGGGCTCAGGGGTTTAGATGGTGGAGATCTATCTAATTCAGGTATGGTAGAAAATATTACAGCCTTACTTATTACACTTAATAAGATTCATAACACAAATTCTTCTATTAGGATTTCTGGAATTTGATCAAATGAAATTAATTTGAGGTTACTCTTATGGTTAATAAATGTGCGTTTATATATTCTGAATTGATGTCTCGACATCAATTCCCTGAATCGCATCCTATGAAACCTATAAGACTGAAGTTTACATATGATTTGCTTAATGAGTATGATGCATTTTCAGTAAAAAATGTTGACTTGATTGATCCAAGAGAAGCTTCAGTAAAAGAACTTTCGACCTTTCATTCGATGGATTACATTGATTTTGTTTTCGGCTCCAACAACGGCTCTCAATCAAATATTATGCATGATTATAATTTTAACTACGGAGACAATCCAATTTACGAGGGAATATATTCGGCAGCTGCTTTATCAGTCGGAGCCTCAATCAAAGGTGCAGAAATCTTGCTTGATGGAAATTATGCTTCAGCCTTTAATATTTCAGGAGGATTACATCATGCGATGAGAAAATATGCCGCGGGTTTTTGTGTTTTCAATGATGCTGTAATAGCGATTAATAAATTTTTAGAACATGGGAAAAAAGTAGTATATATTGATATTGATTGTCATCATGGAGATGGGGTTCAAGAGGCATTTTATGACTCAGATCAAGTTTTGACAATATCGATTCATGAATCGGGAGAATTTCTTTTTCCAGGAACGGGATTTCCTTCTGAAAATGGTGTTGGAAATGGTGAAGGATTTAATATTAATATTCCATTATGCCCTTTTTCGAATGATGAAATTTTTTTGGCCGCTTTTTCAGAAATCATTTCTCCTCTAGTTAGAAAGTTTAAACCTGATGTTCTTGTCACTCAATTAGGCGTAGATACACACTTTTTAGATCCCATTACCCATTTAAACTTGACTGTTCAAGGTTTTACATCAGTTATCAAAGAAATTGCATCATTATCTCCTGGGAAATGGCTTGCGTTAGGTGGAGGAGGCTATGAAGTAAATGCAGTTGTGAGATCTTGGGTCAAAGCATTTGGAGTCATGTCATGCCAAGATTTTAGTAATTCAATTCCAGAAATTTACAAATCTATTCATGGCATTCAATATTTAGATGATGATATTAACGGAGTGAGTTTTATAGACGAAAAAATTATTGAGGCATCTAGAAGGAATGCTGAAATTACTTTCTCAGACATCAAACGAATGTATTTTTAATTCTGATTTGGATGAGTCCGTTAATCTCTTTCTTTACTCATGATTTGAGTTTGATATAATTTTATGAATCCATTAGTTGAGAATGAGGGATTTCTTGTCTTTATTGCCGATAATTGAAATACCGGATCCTGTATTACGTAAACGTGCTAGGAAGGTACGACGTATTGATAAATCCATACTGAAGCTTGCCAATAATATGGTTGACACATTACGAGAAGCTGGGGGAGTAGGACTTGCCGCTAATCAAGTTGGCAAGTTGCAAAGGATAATAGTGATTCAATTGCCTGATGAATGTGATGCACGTATATACGTGAACCCGGAAATTGTTAAGGTTGAAGGCCAAAGAGAAGTTGAAGAAGGATGTTTAAGCATTCCAGGTTATAGAGGTAAAATACTAAGATCTGTAACTATCAAATTTGGTGCTTTGGACCATTCATCTAAGAGAATTCGTATTGATGCCGAGGGTTTGTTAGCTCAAGCTATTGAACATGAAGTTGATCATCTTAATGGAATTTTATACACAGATCATTTGAGAAAACATGAAGATTTTTACATGATAGAAGAAGATCATATAGAGCCAGAAAACAGTGACATAAATTCACACTATTCTAAAAATGATTCATCAATAATTGTTCCCAGGAACTCAGATGAAATAATTTTTCAGTCAGGTGACTCTTATGATGGTGCTACTGAAAAACATTAATTAAAACTACAATGTCTTATATAAATTCAAAAAATAATTTTTTCAAAACGGAACAATTTTTATCTGAAGTGTTACCAGTGGATGTCCTAGAATATTTTTCCAAAGTTTCTTTTAGCACATATGTAGTTGGTGGAGCTGTTAGGGATTGGATACTTGGGAAAAGACCGACTGATTTTGACCTGGTTGTTGATGGAGATGTTTCTAAAATTGCGGCAGATTTTGCAACGATTGTTGCAGGGAAAATCATCGAATTAGATCGTGAACGACATATTATAAGAATCAATTACCGCCAAGAAAATGCCTTAACAACAATTGATTTGACACAGTTAGTAGATGATATAGAACTCAATTTATTAAGTAGGGATTTCACTATTAACTCTTTAGCAATCAAGATCCCAAAAAATTCTGATCAGAAAACAACGAAATCTACGGTTATAGATCTTTGTGGTGCTATTGATGATTTGAGTAATTTGACTGTAAGGATGATTACTAATCAAAATATTGTTGATGATCCAATTAGAATTCTTAGAGCAGTACGAATTTCTAGGGAGTTGGGGTTTACTATAGAAAGCCACACAAGGAAATCTCTTCAGGCTAATGCTTCATTAATTATTGCTGTTGCTCCTGAGCGAATTAGAGATGAATTTCTGAAAATTTTGGATTCTGCCCAAACTACTGGTTCATTACTAGTATTGGATAGAATAGGCATTCTGACAAAGATATTTCCAGAGCTTGAACTTACAAAAAATGTTTTACAACCTAAGGAACACTATTGGGATGTTTTTAATCATTTAGTTCATTCAGTAGGTTATGCAGAGAAAATTTTCGCAAGAGTTTTAGTTCCACAATCAGACTCGCTGAATCCTTTTTTGACATGCATTCCATATTTCGAAGGGTTCAAATCGCACTTTTTTACTCAATTTAGTGATGGATATAACCGCTCAGTAATGCTAAAGTTGGCATGTTTGCTTCATGATATAGCAAAACCCCAAACGAAAACAGTAGAATCTAGTGGTAAAGTGAGATTTTTAAAACATCAAATTGTTGGTGAAGAAATATCTTCTCAAATTCTTGACCGTTTAAGGATTAGTAATAAAGGAGGACGTTTAGTAAAAATGTTGGTTCGACATCATTTGCGTCCTAGTCAAATGGCGCCAGAGAATAAATTGCCATCAGATAAGGCGATTTATAGGTATTTTAGAGATCTGAATGAGGCTTCATTAGATAACTTGTACCTTAATATGGCTGACTATTTATCAGCGAGAGGACCTAACTTGGAATTGTATAACTGGGAACAACACTGTCAGGTTCTCTCACATATAATTGACAGAGGTTTGGGAGAGGTTTCTGCGACAAAACTTCCCAAATTAATTGATGGAAACGATATAATGAATGAATTCTCTATTCAACCCGGTAGGAAATTGGGTGAGATTTTACGAGAAATCAAAGAGGCTCAGGCTCTTGGAACAGTGAATACCAGAGAAGGGGCATTAGAGATTGTAAGCAAAAATTTAACATCAGGAGTCGACAGTGCGTAGATATGCCCGCACATTAATATTAATATTTCTCTTATTTTTTGGTTCTGTGGCGGCATTGGCTGTTCAGAAAATAGATATTGGAAATTTTCAAAGGGGTGGAGATACAATACTTGGCTTGAGTCTTGGACTAGACCTTCAAGGTGGAAGTCATATGGTATACCAGACTAATTTAATTGATCAGTCTGGAGAAACTATTATTCCCTCTGAAGAACAAATGAATGGACTGAAAAAAACTATAGAACGAAGGATTAATGCTTCTGGTCTTGGAGAGCCAATTATCCAAGTTCTTGGAGAAGACAGATTACTAGTGCAACTCCCTGGCATTAATGATTTAGATCGTGCTAGGAAACTGATTGGTGATACTGCTTTGCTTGAATTCAAGCATCGTACTTCTGGAACTTATTTAGATATTGAAGGTCTCGATCCAGAAATGATTCTTTCAGTTTCAATTGATCAACTCCCAGACAAAGTTGAGGATTCAGAAAACCCTCAATCTCAAGTTTCGGATTCTGATATTGAGAAAGAAACACCAAAAGTTCCATGGATATTTATTGAGTTTTCAGATGAAGGTTCAAAGATTTTTCAAGATACTTTAGGTAGAATTGGGGCAAAGATGTTAGCTACCGGTGCTGTAAGCCCTTCTTCTATGGGTGCATCGATTTTTGGAATAGAAGTCAATGTTGAAGGTAACGAATCGCTGCGTTATACCGTCACTCCATTTTTTATAGAGAGATTTGAAGATCAACCTAATTTATTTGCTATTCCTTATGCTCAGGGCGGGCAAAGTACAACTCCAATGACTATTGAGCAGGCGAATGATTTTATGGGAGAAGATATAAAAATTTCATTTCAGGAGATTACATCCTCAGATGAAGATATTGGCTTGACTGGTGATTTACTTGAAAGAGCTTTCCCAAGTCAACATGCTCAGACCAGTGAACCGATAGTAAATGTACAGTTCAATGATGAAGGCACAAAAATTTTCGGTGAATTGACTCAAGAAATTGCTAATGATCCTACTCAGGCTATTGCTATAATGCTTGACGGTAATGAATTAATAGCGCCAGTTGTGTTACAACCTATATTGACTGGGAGTGCAATAATTTCTGGTTCATTTACTTTGAATGAGACGAGAGATATAGCCTTGCTTCTTGAATCTGGTAGACTTCCAGTTCCTATTGATTTGGTTCAAGAAAGAACAGTGGATTCTATTTTAGGAGCTGATTCGCTCGAGAAAAGTGTAATTGCTGGGATTATTGGTCTGGCATTAGTATTAGTATTTATGACTATGTACTATAGAATTCCTGGATTGGTTGCAGCATTAGCGTTGTTTATTTATGCTTCATTGATATTGGCAATATTTAAGATCCTGCCTGTTACTTTAACATTGTCTGGAGTTGCAGCTGCAATTTTATCGATAGGTATGGCTGTCGATGCGAATATACTTATTTTTGAGCGAATGAAAGATGAGCTTCGGAGTGGAAGAACATTGACCTCAGCCATAAATATTGGTTTCAATAGGGCGTGGCCAGCGATTAGAGATAGCAATGTTTCGACATTAATTACTTGTGGGATATTGTACTATTTCTCAAACCAATTAGGTACTACTGTAGTGCAAGGATTTGCGGCTACGCTTGCGATTGGTGTAATGATTAGTATGCTATCTGCTGTGTTAATTAGCCGAACTTTTTTGAGAGTTTTAGCTTTAACACTTTTTGGTCGCAAAGCGAATATGTTTGTTCCTACAAAAGGTGGATCATTACCTCACATGGATCAACAATAGATTTTCATTAGGAGACTAAATTGAGTTTGAATTTTGCAAGATTAAGAGGTTGGTTTTTCCTGTTGTCTCTTTGTGTAATTTTGCCAGGAATGTATTTTTTATTAGTCCAACCAGGATTGAAATCAGGGATAGATTTCTCTGGTGGTTCTAGTTTGACTGTCAGGTACGATGTCCCTGTACAACAGGATGTTTTACGAAATGCACTAGAATCCATAGGATATAGTGCATCGACAGTTCAAGATTTTGGTGACAATACTTTTTTCCTTCGGATGCATTTATTAGAAGATGGAACTTATGAAGACGTTGTTGCGCAATTGGCTGATAAAATCGGTATGAATGCACAATATGAGATTTTATCATTTGATTTGGTTTCTCCAGTGATTGCTAGAGAAGTTGTGTTAAATGCTTTTTATGCAGTGATTGCAGCAGCAGTAGGGATTTTCATTTACGTATGGTGGGCTTTTAGAAATGTTCCTAGTCCATTCCGTTACGGAGTTGCTGCTTTAGTAGCTTTATTACATGACGTCTTGGTTGTTTTAGGTGTTTTTGCCTTGCTGGGTTGGGTGCTAAATTATGAAGTAAATACGATGTTTTTGATAGCTTTGTTAACGGTTATTGGATATAGCGTTAATGATACGATTGTAGTTTTTGATAGATTGCGTGAGAATGTCTCAATTTATCCAAACAGAGATTTTACTGATAATGTAAATTTTAGTATTTCTGAGACAATTGGCAGGTCTTTAAATACAAGTCTTACTCTATTGCTTCCTTTACTAGCTTTAATTTTATTTGGCGGTCAAACAATACAAGTATTCTTAGTGGTTTTGTTAATTGGCGTGGTTGCGGGGACTTATAGTTCTATCGCCATTGCTAGTCAGATTCTTGTTTCATGGCATAGCGGTGATTTTGGAAGATGGGTTTTAAGAAGAAACAGATAAATTTTAAGGCGTAATTACTACCCTACCAATTGATTGTTTTGTGTTTATACGATCGAATGCAACGCTCCAGTTTTCTAATGAATGGATTGAATCAATTTCGGGATGAAGTTTGTGAGTCAGAAAATACTGGATTGAATTTTCGATATCAGCTTTTGATGCTCCAAGAACAGATTTAATTGTAGCACTTCTGAAAATGGCTTCTGAAATTGGGAAATTTGCTTTATGTTTACTTATTTCCCCCAAAAGTAAAAGAGTTCCGTCTATTGCAAGGCTTCTTAGAGATGCTTCAAAAGTTTTTGACCCAGGGATATTAAAAATAACATCGGATCCTTTTTCTTCTGTGAATGCGTATATCAATTCTGAAAAGTCGAGGTTGTTTTCATTCGTCAGGACAATTTTTGCTCCCAAAGTTTTTAAATGCTCGACTTTGTGTTCAGATGAAGTGAGTGCAATGATGTTTTCATGTGTAGGAGATAATATTTTCAAAATATGCGTTCCTAGTCCTCCTCCAGCCCCAACGACAAGTATTTTTTGAATGGGATTAGTTTTAGATAGGTGTCCTATTGAATTAAACGCGACTCCAATAGGACATGGAAATAGAGAGGCTTCCAGAAGGTTGATTTCATTTGGTATCTTAATTAAGTTGGTTTCTGGGATTGCTACGAATTCTGCCATTCCTCCGTTAGTATCAGTTCCTATTCCAATATTGTTTGTACATCTGAAATTATTAGATGAATAACAATTTTCACATTTGCCACAAGAAACATTTAAAGCAGAGATAACTCTATCATTTAGCTTTAATTTTGATGATGAATTTCCCAAATCGACTACAGTTCCTGAGAATTCATGTCCGGGAACAATAGATTTTTTAATACCTCTTTTAAGTATTCCATTGACCACAGATACGTCATGTCCGCATATTCCACAGGCGTGGATTTTAACAAGAACCTCATTCTCTTTCAGTAATGGGATTGGAATGTCAGATAGTTCTACTATTGGTTCATTGAATTCATTATGATGAATTAATAAAGCTTTCATGTTTTATTTTTCAACTTTTTCCGTTTTCCAGAAATTTTGTTAGCTCTTGTATAGTTTGTTTTGTGGTTCGTGACTTATCAATTGTTTCAGGTGTCTCACTTGCGAAAATTGTTTTATTGAGTAACCTATAGATTTCTGCAGCACCTTCGTGGAATCCTGGAGGAACTCCCACACTCTTGAAAGTAGAAGCAATTTCTTCCATTTCTCCAATCCATCTGTGAGCATTACTGGGGATTCTAGATATTCCGGTAGACATGTTTTTAAGGGTATCTTTTTGACTGTACTCAAGTTCTAGTTCTAATTCATTAGAAACTCCAAGCATTTCAGCAGCTGCTAAAAGAGCAATATGCAATGTACTGGTTCCCTTAGTAAGTGCTGCGTAACACATTTTCATTGCACTTGCGGACCCAATGTTTTTGTCTATAAATTTTACGGTAATTCCTTTTCCATCCAGTTTAGTCATTTGTGTTGCATTTGGACCAGACACATAAAATCTTGGAGAGTCTTTTTCATTAGGCGGTCCGCCAATGATTCCTGAATCTATAAAATCTCCTCCAGAAGATATAATCGTATTACTGATTTGTTTTGTAGAAGCTGGTGAAATAGCATTGCAGTCAGCGAAAATCACTTTTGAATTTGTGTTTTTAATTACCTCTGCAATTCTTTCAGCTAATTGGTGTGCTTGTGAAGGTACAAGAATCGAAAGAATTAAATCGGAGTGCTTCACAAGATTAGATAAATTTCCTACATCTTCTATTCCTGAAGTTTGAGCCATTTGTTTTGTTCGTTCACTTCGCCCATCAAGTGAAGTAATTACAGAAAATCCATAGGATTTAATGGCTTTTCCAACTGCACTACCCATTGATCCAGGGCTCATGATTGCAATTGTTTTTAATGACAATTCTGACTCCTTATTTTTTGTGAGTTTTTTTCTTTGACTTTAGAATATAATACAATTTCGGATTATTTCAATTCTTTATTTAATACCGAAGGTTTTAAATTCATTTGGGGGTATTTCATGGAAATAGGTGCACATGTTTCTACTGCAGGTGGATTGTATAAGTCTATTCAAAGAGCTGAATCTATAGGCGCTACCGCGATTCAAATATTCGCATCCTCACCTAGGGGTTGGAGATTTAAGCCATTTCTAGAACAAGACGTAGATAAATTTTCTAGTTTTCGTAGAGAAAGTAATGTTTCTACGGTTGTATGTCATGGAATCTATCTTGTAAATTTAGGTGGTAAAGAGGAATTGCTTGAAAAATCTATTCAATCTTTGATTGAGCATTTAACGGCTGCACATCAAATTGGAGCAAAAGGAGTAGTTTTTCATTCAGGTAGCCATAAAGGGGTAGGTTTTGAGCAGATTTTCTCTCAGGCAACCAAAGCAATTAAAACCGTATTAGAATCTAGTCCAGTAGATACTGAATTAATTATTGAAAATTGTGCTGGTATGGGTGCGCAGATAGGAGCGTCATTTGAAGAAATTGGTGCAATGATTTCTGAAGTTTCTGATGAAAGATTGAAATGTTGCATTGATTTACAACATGCATTTGCTGCTGGATATGACATTGGTAATTCTGACTCTATAGATCAAGTGATTGAGGATTTTGATTCACATATCGGTCTTAACAGATTGAGTGTGATTCACGCGAATGATTCTAAAGTTCCTTTTGCTTCTGGTGTTGATAGGCATGAAAATATTGGTGATGGGCATATAGGAATTGAGGGTTTTAAGACGATTGTGAATCATCCTTCATTAAAAAATATTCCATTTATATTGGAAGTTCCGGGCTTTGACGGTAAGGGTCCAGATAAGAGGAATATTGATATCCTCAATGGATTAATTTTGCATGAGTGAATTTATTGGATAAATCAATTGTAATAAGTATTGTTTTTGGTATTTTAGGTGCAATAGTTATTGGATTAGCAGATTTATTAAGTATAGCAATTGCAAATAGAATTGGACTAATCAGGACAGGATTCTGGACAAAATTTTTAGCGATTGCGTGGGCTACTCCTTTCTTGTTTTTTTTCGGAGCAACCTTTTCATTAGATTTAAACCATTGGATTTTATTTTTTCTTCTGGGAATTGGCAATGTAATTACATATTTGGTGCTGATACGATCCTTACAACTTGGTCCAGTTAGCGTAATTGCTCCTTTAACATCCATGTTTCCAATTGTTTCAATAACTCTTGCAATTATTTTCCTAAATGAATATTTAGAGATTCTTCAAATTTTTGTAATTTCGATTGCTTTATTTGGAGCTTCATTGACAGTGTTCAAACCTTCGAACCTTGGTAGGATTTCTAATAATTTCAGTCCTGGGATATTGTTGGGCTTTTTGGCAACGATCTTGATAGGGTTTGAAATGTTTTTTAGAGGCGCTCTTTCTAAACAAGTAGGTTGGTTGCTATCTGTTTATGTTCCTTTAATTATTTCATTGTCTTTATTTGGCCAAATTGCGGTTGTAAGGCGAGAATGGCCGTGGGAGAGAATGCAATTCGGGACTTTTTTTCTTCTTTGTTTAGCCTCGCTATTTATGGTCTCAGCATTTTTCCTGTTTGCTAGAGGGGCTGAAATAGGTTCTGTTGCGATAGTAGCTGTAGCTTTTAATACCTATCCATTGGTACCAATTTTGGGAGGGATAATCTTTTTTAAAGAACGGCTGTTGATTTCACAAATTTTTGGAATAGTGCTAATGTTGGGTGCGTTAGCATTGTTAGGAATTATTAGTTAACAAGTTTAGAATTTACAAATTCCAAAATAAAACATAAGGAGAAGAAATGAGTTTAACTGGAAAGGTTTGTGTTGTAACCGGAGGAGGAAGTGGTATTGGAGAAGCGGTAGCTTTGCAATTGGCTTCTGAAGGAGCCAATGTTGTTACAGTTGGAAGAACTTTGCAAAAAGTTGAAAATGTTTCAAATCAGATAAAAAATAATGGTGGTAATTCTACGCCTTTTAGTGTGGATGTATCTGATGCAGAAAAAGTTAATTCAATGATTAGTAATGTATTAAATGATTTTGGGAAAATAGATATTCTTGTTAATAGTGCTGGTGGTGGAGTACTACATAAAAGATTGTTAACTACTACTCCTGATGATATTAGAAGATGTATGGGCTCAAATTTGGAAGGAACCATTTATTGTACTCAGGCAGTTTTACCTTCTATGATTGAACAGGGTGAAGGTTTAATCGTCAATATTTCTTCTGGCGCGGCCAGAGGGAGTAGTTTTTTAGGAGGCATGATTTATGGTGTAGCTAAAGCAGGTGTTAATAGCTTTACAGATTTCATAAATTTCGAATTTGCTAATACGGGTGTTCGGGCTACAGTATTGATGCCTGGGGAAGTAGATACCCCCGCCTTATCGAATAATCGACCAATTCGGCCTTCGCAAGCAGCATTAGATACGATGCTAAAAGCAGAAGACGTTGCAGACGCGGTGTCTATGATTGCCAACTTGCCAGCAAGAGCCCAGGTGCCAGAAATTTCAATTAGACCAGCACACAGAAGAGACACATCATCTGAGACACCTTCTTCGTAGTATTAGAAGTTTCAGACATTAACAAAATTAGAACATTTTTCTCCGTTAAGAGCGGCGATTAAGTTTTCTGCTGATAATAACCCCATATTAGTAAAAGTAGCAGAACTTGCACTTGCAATATGGGGAGTTATAAGTATGTTGTCCAGGGAAATCAAAGGATCATTGGTATCTAAAGGTTCCGGATCAGTTACGTCTATTCCGGCACCTTTGATCACTCCGGACTTTAGAGCCTGATATAGTGCATCAGAGTTAACGGTTTTTCCTCTGGATGTGTTAATTAGATAGGCTTCTGGTTTCATCAATCTCAATTCGGATTCTCCGATTATTCCTTCAGTTTCAGGAGTTAAAGGAACGTGAATAGATAGGAAGTCAGAGTTACTTAAAAGAGTTGAAAGATCAGGCATCCAAGTTAGGTTTAATTCTGATTCTAAAGAGGATTTGCGGGTTCGAGAAAAATATATTACATTCATGTTGAATCCCTTAGCTCTTTTTGCAACTGCACTGGCAATTCCACCCATTCCTAATAGTCCTAAGGTTGCTCCATGTATGTCAGTGCCTCTGTATGGCATTTGATCGAACATTAACCACTTTCCGGCCCTGATATTTCTATCACCTTCAGAAAGTCGTCTAGCAATGTTCAATATCAGCCCGAAAGTGAAGTCTGCACAGGATTCAATGAGTACCCCTGGTGTGTTGCTAACAATAATTCCGCATTCTGTAGCACATTTCACATCTATATGATCTAAGCCTACTGATCTGCTTGCGACTATCTTTAATTTGTTTTTACCAGCCTTAAGAACTTCTGCGTTTATAGGATCGTCACTTTCACAAAATATTCCATCATGTTCCGATGCTTTTTTTATTAATACATCATGCGGAGGGATTGAATTTTCTTCCCATACCTCTACATCAAAATGATTTTTCAACAAAGAAATCGCTTCTGGAACTCGGTTTCTTGTGGCAAATACTGATAGTTTTGTCATATTTTTACTCCTAAATATGAATTAATTTCGAGTATAACTTAAATTTTGAGCGGGTTGCCTACATTTCTTGCAAGTATATTAAAATCTTGTTGCATTTGTTTAAATGATCTTTTTGAGGCTGTTACTCTTGGGGAAGGATGATATAAAGGGATTAATTTCATCCCATTCCAATCTAGCATCTTACCGACATTTTCTAACAAAACAAATTTGTGACTTCGAATAAAGGCTAAAGATTTTAATGCAATTGTTCCTAAAGTAACTACAAATTCAGGAGATACAATATCAAGTGTTTCTTGTAGGAATGAGGAACAATTTTTCATTTCGTGTATTAGGGGTCTAGAGTTGTTTCCAATTTCATTAACAGGATTGCATAAAATAGAATTCGTTACAAATATATGGTTTCTGGTCCATCCTATATTTTCTATTAATTTTTCAAAATTCTCCCCACTTTTGTCTCCTTGAAGTGGTATGCCACTTAGTTCAGATCCATGTCTTCCAGGTGCTTCAGCTATAAATAATATTCTGCTGTTAGGATTACCATTTTGCAAACTCAATACCTTTCGTTTTCCTAGCATTCTAGGGCATAACCTGCAGTTGAATGCACGCGTTCCTAAAGAATCGATTTTCATGGATGGTATTTCTGATTCGAGATTGTTCATTTTTGAATGGTTTTTCTTAGGTTTGATGCATCAATTGCGAGTTGAATTTCTTGAATTACTTCAGGATTTGTTTCTTTTTTTAATGCAATTTGTAGGTAAGGGATATGATTTTTTTGGTTAAAATTTCCTATTGCCCAAGCTGCATGAGATCTTACTAATGACTCATCGTGGTATAGTGCCATTACAAGTGCAGGAATTGATATAGGGTCCTTAATGTTTCCTAATGCTACACAAACGTTTCTAAGAAACCCACGATATTTTGCACGTTTGATTGGACTGTTTCGGAATTTCTCAGAGAATTGCGTTTGCGTTAGGTTCATTAATGGAATTAGTTGAGGTGCAGAAAATCCATTTCGTTGCTTGAAAGATTGATTTGTTCCAATCTCTACTTTGAGGTTTACAGGACAGACATCTTGGCATATGTCACATCCAAAAATCCAATCTCCAATTAGCGGACGCATTTTAATGGGAATTGATCCTCGCAATTCAATTGTAAGAAATGAAATGCACCTTGTGTTATCTATGATGTATGGAGCAACGATGGCATTTGTTGGGCATGCAACAATACATTTTACGCAATCTCCACAAGTTTTTTTTAGGGGCTTGTCAATTTGCAGTTTCAAGTTTGTAATAACTTGAGCCAGGAACACCCAAGACCCATGTTTTGAAGTTAGTATATTGGTGTTTTTACCAAACCAACCTACTCCAGATCTCTCAGCAGCAGCACGGTCATTCATTGGACCATCGTCTACAAAAATACGAGTCTTAATATTAGAATCTACAGTTTCTTGAAGTTCTTTAACAAAGGTTCTCAGCATTTTTTTAATTACTTCGTGATAATCGTCTCCCCATGCATACTTTGCGATTTTCCCATGTGGGCCAGGTTCTATGGGTGTTTTGTCTGAATTGTTGTAACATATTGCTAGAGATATTATTGATTCGGCTTCTGGCATTAATTTTTTTGGATTATTAGATAAAATAGCACGTTCTTCAGAATACCAAGGGAGACCATCCATTAAACCGGATCTTACTCGTTCTACTGCGGATGCTTCATTCTTTTTAAAAGATTTTGCATCTGTAAATTTAACAATATCGAAACCTATTTGATTTGCTAGCTGTTTGATTTTTCTTTTATTAGCATACATTTTCCGTATCATCCAGTTTCCAATTTATTACCAGAAACAAATTTATTATTACATAAATATGTATCTACATCAGCAAAAATACAAACTAGTCGTTGACTAGCATTTGTTTGCTTTGATATATTCGAGTTATACCGATTGGAGTGAAGTTTGGATACACAATTAAAAGAACTATCTAGAGCTTATGGGTTTGATGAAGTAGCAATTGTTCCTGGAGAGACAACCATTAATCCTGATATGACTAATACCGATTTTTCTGTTGAAGGTATAAATTTGTCGACTCCAATAATAGCATCCGCAATGGATGCTATTACCAATCCTGGCTTTGCAGTTAAAATGTCATCTCTTGGAGGAATGGCGGTTGTTAATTTGGAAGGCGTCCAAACAAGGCATGAACAAGCTGAAGAGATAATTCATGAGATTGCAACAGTTTCACAAGAGGAATCTACGCTTTTGTTGCAAAAATATACCTCTGCTCCTATTCGCGAAAATTTAGTTGGTATGAGGGTTGAGGAAATTAAGAAACAAGGTGGGCAATGTGCCGTTTCTATTACGCCTGCAAATACTAAGCGCTTGGCTCCTATTGCTGAAGAAGCTGGTGCAGATACAATACTTGTTCAGAGTACTGTTACAACCGCTCGACATTACTCGAGAAGCATAAAAGGTCTTAGGTTTTCCGAGCTAATCGAGATGGTTTCTATACCTATTTTGGTAGGAAATTGTGTAGGTTTCGAAGTTGCTTTAGAGCTTATGGAAACCGGAATACACGGTGTTTTAGTGGGAGTAGGTCCTGGTGCTGCTTGTACTACTAGAGAAGTTACAGGAGTGGGTGTTCCACAGGTAACAGCCACTATTTCTTGTGCGGCGGCTAGAGAAGAATATTACCGAAGGTCAGGTCGTTATATTCCAATAATCACTGATGGGGGAATTAGAACTGGCGGAGATCTTTGTAAGGCGTTTGTTTCTGGTGCAGATGCTGTGATGCTTGGCACTCCAATGGCACAAGCTGAAGAAGCTCCTGGATTAGGTTTTAACTGGGGGATGGCAAATGCAGATCCGTCCTTGCCTAGAGGCACAAGAGTGAAAGTCGGGGTTAAGGGTAGTCTTGAACAGATCCTGTTTGGTCCATCGAATCGTACTGATGGCACACAGAATTTGATGGGTGCATTGAGAACATGCATGGGTATGTTAGGTGCTTCAAACATACGTGAAATGCACAATGCAAAAATGATTGTTGCCCCATCTATCAAGACAGAAGGCAAACATTATCAGTTAGGTATGGATTAATATCGCCCTGGGGATGCCTGAATAGTCGTCAAAAGTTGATATCCGTTTATTTGGAACCCATTTTTTACTCAAGGAAATTACGTCCTCTTTCTGATTGTTGCCGAATTCTATTATCAGAGAACCAGATTTTTTCAGATAAGGGTGATGCTCCGATAGTATTCTTTCGATTAAGAATAATCCGTTAAATCCACCATCTAATGCATCGAGAGGTTCATTTTTTACTTCAGGCGATAAAGAGGTAATTTCTTTTGAAGGAATATATGGAGGATTTGCAACTATTAAGTCCATTTGATTATTTAATGGAGAAAACAAATCTCCGACGAGAAAATCAATTCGTTCAGACAAATGATGTTTTGCAGCGTTGGACTTGGCGATGAATATTGCGTCTGATTGAGAATCCGTTGCATATATTCGCGCATTTTCTAGGTTCTTACCTAAAGCAATTGCAATTGCTCCGCTTCCAGTTCCAATATCAGCGATTTTAACTTTTTTGGTTCTCTGCATATTAACTTGTCTAATTGCTAACTCAACTAATAATTCTGTTTCTTGCCTCGGGATTAGAGTGTCTTTAGTAACCTTAAATTCGAGTCCATAGAATTCTCTTTTACCAATAATGTAAAAAAGTGGTTCATTATTTAATCTCCTTAGAGTTAAATTTTCGATTTCCAACAATTTAACTGGATCGATATTTTTATCTAAAGAGGTAAAAAAACTTGCACGATCTATTCCTAGTGCATGCCGGATTATTATTTCACTTTCTAACTTGTTACTAGAAATTCCATTTAATTGGAATTTAGTAGAAATATTGGAAAATATATCCTTAATATTTTGTGGTTTTTTATAATCCAACATCTTCCAATTTTATTGTTTGCTCTAGTTCTTGGAGTCCTTTAATAAATTCTTCTAAGTTGCCATCAAGAACTTCTTGGAGGTTATGGGTAGTTAGATTAATTCTATGGTCACTAATTCTGTTTTGAGGGAAGTTATATGTTCTGATTCTGTCAGATCTGTCACCAGATCCAATTTGAGAACGTCTATTTGCTCGGACAGATTCTTCTTGTTTTTGAATTTCCTGAGCTAAAATTCTGGATCTTAAGACGCTCATTGCTTTTTCTCGATTTTTTAACTGAGATCTTTCATCTTGGCAGGAAGCAACAATACCAGTAGGAATATGGGTGATACGTACCGCTGTTTCTACTTTTTGGACATTTTGACCGCCGTGTCCGCCGGCTCTGAAAATCTCGATGTTCAAATCATCTGGGTCTATTTCTACATCTACTTCTTCGGCTTCTGGTAGTACTGCAACCGTAGCGGCAGATGTGTGTATTCGCCCTCCAGATTCTGTAAGAGGTATCCTTTGAACCCTATGCCCCCCACTTTCGTGTTTTAGTCTACTATATGCACCTTGTCCTGAAATTTGAATTGTAACTTCTTTGAATGATCCTATTCCTGACTCATTAGCGTTTATGAGTTCTAGTTTCCATTTGTTTCTTTGAGCGTATCTTGAATACATCCTGTATAGGTCGGCGGCAAATAATCCTGCTTCATCACCTCCAGCACCAGCACGAATTTCTACTATTACATTTTTGTCATCATTTGGATCTTTTGGTAATAAGGCAATCCGTAGATCATTTTCTAATGAATCTTTTTTTCGGTTCAAGTTTTCCAGTTCTTCTTTTGCAAAAGCAATCATTTCTTGATCAGATTCGTGAGAAATTAGTTCAGTTGCTTCATTAAGATCATTTAGTATGGATTTAAATTGTCTGCTTAGCTGGACAATAACTCTCATAGATGATTGTTCTTTGGTGAGTTTTTGAACTCGATTGTAGTCTGTTGAAACCGCAACATCAGCTAATAGTTCATCAATTTCATCATATCTTTTTTCGATTTCTGTTAGTTTATCAATCATTGAATGCCTTAATTGGGAAAATCATTTGTTAATTCTTGAAGTATTGTAGCAGCTTAGAAGAATCAATATTTTCGAGAGTAATTATAGAATTTTGACTGGTATCGATTTCAAAGTTGAGAGGGATTTGTATTTGTTCACCTGAATTGAAATTTCGTACAGTTACGAAATTTTCAGATAATTCTGATTCCCCAATAATAATTGCATGAGAGGCGTTTATTGAATTCCCGTATCTCATTTGACTTCGTACACTTCTATCTATAGGTGCCAGCACAGTAGGAATTGAATTGTCTCTTAATTTTACAGTCAAATACTTGCAGCATTTCTCAAAAATTGATGTTTCTTTGGAAGCTTGAATTATCAGAACTTTTGTAATTAAGTGAGTTTGTGGGATCAGATTATCGTTGGATAAATTTTGTAATACTCTTTCAATTCCCATTCCAAACCCCATTCCAGGGGTGTATTTCCCACCTAACTGCGAAATAAGTCCGTCATATCTACCTCCTCCTGCAAGAGTACTCATTCTCCCTTCTGTAGGGGGGACTATTTCAAAGACAGTTCTGGTGTAATAATCGAATCCTCTTACTAATCTATTATCTACTGAAAAGGTTAGTCCGAAAATGTCCAAATTTTCGCACAATTTGTCCCAATGATGAGCACAATCCTTACACAGATTCTCAATACTCTTTGGAGCTTGATCAATAATTTCCTGGCATTTGGGGTTTTTGCAATCCAATAAGCGAAGGGGATTATTTTCAAATCTTCTTTCGCAATCAATACACAGTGAAGAAATTTTATCTGAATAAAATGATATTAGATGTTGCATATATTTTGGTCTACAATTTGAATCTCCAATACTATTTACCAAAAGATTTAGATTTTTCAGGCCAAGTTTTTTGAGTAAATGCCATGCTGCAGAAACAACTTCAGCATCTCCTTCTGGGTTTTCACTCCCAAGTAATTCCATTCCGAATTGGTGGTGTTGCCTGTATCTTCCTGATTGTGGTCGTTCATATCGAAATATTGGACTGATGTAAAATAATCTTATTGGTAATGGAGAATTATGCATGCCGTGTTCAATAAATGCTCTACAAACGGGAGCTGTTCCTTCAGGACGAAGTGTAATTAATTCCCCTCCACGGTCCTTAAATGTATATGTTTCTTTTTCCATTACGTCAGTTGAAGTTCCTACAGCTCGCGAGAATACGTCATGGTATTCAAATATAGGAGTATCGATTTTCTCATATCCATGAATTGAAGCAATCAATTCAGCAGCTTCTCTAAAGTAATTCCATTGGAATTGACTTTCTGGAAGTATGTCGCTGGTTCCTCTGGGAGCTTGAAGAGGCATAGTATTCTCCATCCGGCAAATAAATGTAATTTAGCCCTAGCTTTTCTTGAATATTATAATTCAATGTATCCTAAAACACATTGTTAACTTAGGGGCCATATGGTGTATTATACTATCGCATGTATAGGGGAAATAATGACACAAAGTACTCTGAGTATATCTGAACGAATAGAAAGTCGAGTCAAAAGTTATTTAAATACGGATGACTTGCCTAAGGTCTTGGAGGCTTGTGATTTTGCTGTTAAAGCTCACCAAGGCCAATTTAGAGAGTCTGGTGAAGAGTTCATTGAACACCCATTATCTACTGCTGAATTTTTGGCTGATCTCAAATTAGATTCAACAACTTTGATTGCTGCTCTTTTACATGACACTTTGGAAGATTGTGATGTCACCTATGCTCAAATCCAGGATAGTTTTGGTAATGAAGTTGCAGAATTGGTTGATGGAGTAACGAAATTAACTAAAGCAGAAATTATCTCGGAAGAGCGAGAGATTTTGTTAGAACCTGGATCTAAGGAAGATTTGATGCAGGCTGCCACTATTAGAAAAATGCTATTGGCTATGGCGAATGATGTTCGAATTGTTTTGATTAAATTGGCAGATAGACTTCATAATATGAAGACTCTCAAATCAATGCCTGCAGACACTCAATTGACTAAAGCTAAAGAGACATTGGATGTGTATGCTCCATTGGCACATCGTTTGGGTATTTGGGAGATCAAGTGGCAATTGGAAGATTTGGCATTCCAATATCTTAATCCTGAAGAATATGTTCGATTGTCAAAATGGCTGAATTCAACAAGGGCTGACAGGGAAGATTATGTTGAACGATTACGAGTCAGGGTGGAAAAAATATTAACTGAATCTGGTATTAAAGCTGAAGTTAGAGGTCGCCCTAAACATATATACAGTCTGTCCAAAAAGATTAAAAATTATCAGGCTCAGAACAAAACCCTGAATGAAATATATGATTTATTTGCATTGAGAATTCTGGTAGATAATGATGATGAATGCTACTCAGCTTTGGGGATGGTTCATAACGAGTGGCATCAAATACCAGGTCAATTTGATGATTACATTTCCAATCCAAAAGACAATTTATACAAATCTCTTCATACTACGATTTTATGTGAGGATGCGAATCCTGTAGAGATACAAATCAGGACACATGAAATGGATAAGGTTGCTGAGTACGGTGTGGCTGCTCACTGGCTTTATAAAGAGGGTTCTATCAATGATGTTGAATTTTTAGACAAGGTTTCATGGCTTAGACAATTGGTTACTTGGCAAAATGATATAGATGAAGATCGAGAGTTCGTTGAATCATTCAAAACTGATATTTTTTCTGACCAAGTTTTTGTATACACACCTAAAGGCGAATTAAAGGAATTTCCTTTAGGTGCTACTCCTTTGGACTTTGCATATAGGATTCATACAGATGTAGGGCATAGTTGCATTGGGGCGAAAGTGAATAAGAAGTTAGTTCCTTTAGATTTGCCGTTAGCCAACGGTGATGTTGTTGAGATCATGACCAGTAAAATGGTCAAAGGTCCTAGTCTTGACTGGTTAAATTCAGATTCTGGTTATGTTTTTACAACTTCTGCACGGGCAAAAATTAGATTATGGTTCAACCGACAGGAAAGACAAATAAATATTGATCATGGGAAGGAAATATTTGCTAAACATTCTAAACGTTTGAGTGTAGATATTAACGAAGACCTAATTAAAGAAGTCTTAAAGTATGATAGTTTTGAAGACTTCTTTGCCGCGTTAGGTAATGGGGCGACTACAATTGGTCAAGTGATTAAGCGTATAACAGCTTACGATGTTACCGGAACTGATAATCATTTTAAGCAACTCTCAGATTTACAAGGTTTTAATTCTGGAATTGAAGTTTTAGGTGTTGGGGATTTATTGACCCGAATTGCTCAATGTTGTTCTCCAATTAATGGTGACCCAATCATTGGATATATTACTCGAAATCGAGGAGTTACTGTACATAGATTAGATTGTAGTACTATTAAATTTGAGCAAGAAAAAGAAAGATTAGTTTCTGTAGGTTGGGGTTTGCAAAAGACAGTTTATCCTGCACGAATAATTTTGGAGGCGGTGGATAGAGTAGGTTTGTTAAGTGATATCACTTCCCTAGTCTCTGCAGAACGTGTTAATATTGGATACTGTGTTTCTGAAGAAGTTGGAGATAACAGTGTTGTTTCCCTTACAGTGTACACTACAGGGATTGAACAACTAAATACTTTGTTTGTAAAATTAGAAGGAGTTAAGGGTGTCCTTAGTGTAAATAGATCTAACTAATGACATTTTATTACTACCAGGAGGAATATATTGCCTAGTGCAAAATCAGTAAGGGTCCAAAGTCGAAGGCGAGATCGGAATTTGCCTTTGCGTACGCGTGCCAAGACTTATGTAACGAAAGCTAGGAGTCTAATTCAGAATGGTGAATTAGATGATGCAGAGAAAGCTGTTCAACTGGCTGTTATTGCCTTGGATAAGGCTGCACAGCGAGGTGCAATTCATAGAAGGAATGCTGCCAGAAGAAAATCGAGAGTGATGGTTCAGTTAGCAAAAGCAAAAGCAACCTCTCAGGATTGAATGATTAGAAGTTGATTCATAGTGTTTTTTATTAAAACTAAAATTTACACCAATAAAAGTCAGGTTATTATATGCTGAAAATTAGATTAAGACGTACAGGTTCTAGGCATCAGCCAAGTTATAGAGTGGTAGTTGCCGATTCACGTTCTGCTAGAGATGGTTCTTTTGTAGATTATCTAGGTCATTATAATCCTAGAACAGATCCTCCAACTGTTGAAATTGATTACGAAAAGGCTGAACGTTGGATTAGTAATGGAGCGCAACCCACTGATGTTGTGAGAGGGTTGTTAAAAAACACATCAAAGAACAATGATACGGAAGAAGCTGTTTAATGAAGGAACTAATCGAATTTATTGCCAAATCTATTGCTTCGCAGCCAGAAATGGTTGTTGTCACTGAGGAAGAAGAAGAAGACCAGATCCGTTTGATCTTGGAAGTTGCTGATGAAGATAAAGGTAAGGTAATTGGTCGTGAGGGTAGGGTGGCGCAATCAATGAGGACTTTGTTAAGGGTTGTTGCTGTAAAACAAGGATACCGAGTCACATTAGAAATTAAGTAGTTTTTAATTTTTGATGCTGGTTTAATTTTATTTATGGAAACTTTTTCTGATATAGATCGTGTAGATGTTGGAAGAGTTAAGGGTGCGTATGGTGTGAAAGGTTTCCTTCGTGTAGAGTCACTGAGTGACGTCCCTGAAAGATTTGCTATAGGTTCAAAGATTTTCTTAGGAAATTCACAGTCTATTGTAGAAAACTTTTTTTGGCAGAATGATTCTTTGATACTTAAACTAGATTGTATTAATGATAGGGATGATGCATTAAGTTTTAAAGGAACGGTGTTGAAAATTGGGATAGATCAAGTTGTTTCTTTACCTGATGGTCACTATTTCCATTTTCAAATTTTAGGAATGCAAGTACACTCTAAAGATGGAGAAACCCTTGGTAAGATAGTTGAGATATTAAATACCGGAACTAATGATGTGTATATTGTGAAAGGAACAGATTCCAAAGAGTTGTTAATCCCTGCAATTCCTGAAGTTGTTCAAAATATAGATTTAGATTCCAATTTAATGACTATAAATTTATTAGATGGATTAATTAATTGATTATTAGGAGTAAATTTTATGCACACTAAATATAAACTTTCTTCTCCTGTTGCTACCGGATTGGAAACTTTGCATAGGTTAGATTTAAATGCTGAAACATCATTAAGAGATGATGTGAAAGATTTTGTCGACTTTGCAGATGTGTTAACTAGTGCTCATGCTCCAACAAGTGTTAACGGTAATAGGATGAATATAGCAGCGACTGATAGGGACTTTCGTGATACAAGTATGTCTGTGCTATTTGATTATATTGATCGGTGTGCTGAGTTTCCAAATATTAGACAATTGAATGTTCACTATGCTCATAAAAGATGGATTTCAGAGGAACAAACTCAAGGGCAGATAGGTGACTATGAAATACATATATCATCTATTCGAGAACTTGGAGATTATTCTGCTAAACACGACATACAGATTGTCTTAGAGAATCAAAATTCTCAGTGGAAAGATAACAATATTTCTGTTGAAACACCATTTTCAGAAATAGATTGGGATAATCAAAATCGGGAAGCGTTTGGCATGGCTCCAGAAGAATGGATTCAAATGTGTGTTGACGCTGATCATGAGAATGTAAAATTATGTTTAGATTCTAGCCATATTTGTACATACTCCCATAGATTCCCAGAATCGGAAAGGGAGAATAAGATCTTCAAGTTTTTGTCTAGGCCTGAACTAATAGATCATGTTCATTGGAGCGACAACTATCTATATGATAATCGAGGTAGATCGGATTCTCATTTACCCGTGGGGAAGGGATCTCTACCAGTTGATTTGCATAGATCTATTAAAGAATTGGACGCTACTTTGCTTTTAGAACATTTTTATACGATTGAGGATTTAGAACAAGAATTGGAATGGATCAACTCTCTATGAGTTGATATGTATACCTGCCTTTAAAAGATTGTCTTTTGTCTCATCCACTTGGGCCCAAGAGCTGTCATTATTGTAGTTAGATTGTTTGTTTCCAGAAGTACTTCTTCCATTGTTTAGAATTTCAAAAAATTTGGTAGAAAGTTCCTTTACGATTTCCGGGTTTTCTGCGAACAGATTATTATCTTCGTGTTCATCAGATGACAAATGGTATAACTGTATAGGACCTTTAGTTGACATGTCATTGTCCAATATTGATTCGTAATCACTACTTGTCCATTTTTCGCCATATTCATTAGAATATGTTGATTTGTACTCTTCTTTTACTCCTGATCCTTCATGTATTAGGAGTTTCCAATTTTTGTCTCTTATTCCGAAGAATCCTGAAGCGGAGTGGTGGATCAGATATTGACGTTCAAACGTATTGGTAGAATTGTTAAATAAAACTGATGAGAAATCATAGGAATCTTCAGCAACAGTTTCAGGATATTTTTGGTCAGTAATTTTTGCAATTGTAGCGAAAATATCAACGAGACTAATCATTGCATTGGATTCTTGTTTAGGAGCAATTTTTTTTGGCCATTGCACAAGGAATGGTACTCTGTGACCACCTTCCCAGTTGTCTCTTTTGCATCCTCTGAATTGTGCGGCACTGAAATGTCCGATTTCTTTTTTTCTTAAATGCATGAATCGTTCTGGGCCATTGTCGCTGGTGAAAATTATTAAAGTATCATCGTGTTTTGTAGATCGTTTGACAGCATTTATTACCTCGCCTACAAGATTATCAACTTCCAAGACGAAGTCTAGATATTGGTCATTGGTTCCTGATTTTCCGACAAAATCTTTACTGGGGCTTACAGGTGTATGTGGAGCAGTTAAAGCTAGATAAAGAAATGCGGGAGTTTCCTCACTAAATTTGGTATCTATTATTTCTACAGCTTTTTGCGAAAGATTGTCCAGTACTTGGTCGGGTCGCATTTTGTTATCCACTGGTCCAGGTCTTCCTTCGAATTGGGTTCTGTCATGTTGAGTAATAGATAGTCCATCTATGTTAGCTGCATATCCTTCAAAATCTGAATTGGTTGGGATTGAAATTAATTTATCGTTTTCAAGGTATACATAAGGTGCCATATCTAAAGACGCAGGGATGCCAAAAAAGTAGTCGAATCCATTATCTGTTGGTCCTCCATTAATACGGGCAGAAAAGTCTATTCCTGGATCAATTGATGTTTCATTGATTATTCCACCTTCACTAATATATTTTCCAGATGTAGTTTTCCAGTCTAAGCCTAAATGCCATTTTCCTACCATTGCAGTGAAATATCCTGCAGTTTTTAGAATGTGTGAGACTGAAGGTCTTTCATTTTCGATTAAAGGTTGACTGTATCCCCAGTTGACTCCACTTTTTAGAGAACTTCGGAAATTGTATCTCCCAGTTAACAGACTATATCTAGAGGGTGTACAGACGGCTGAAGAAGTATGTGTGTCATTAAATGATATACCGTTTTCAAAAATTTGGTCGATATTGGTTGTGTTGATTTTTGAATTTGGATTTAAAGAGCTAACATCTCCATATCCTAAATCGTCACATAGAATCAAAATAATATTTGGGTTCATAATGTCACCTAAAGTAAAAATTAATTTAGCTTATTTATACCATATAAATATTCAGAAATTGTTATCCAATTTTTGTAATAGAGTGTTAAAATTGTAACAAATATAATTTGGAGTTAGGAATTTCAAGGAACAACATAATGTGGGGATCGATTTCTAATATTGTTTCATCAAGATTTGGGCGAATTTTTTTCATTGTTGCTTGGTTGTTTTTTCCAATTTTGTTGTTTGTTTTAGCTCCATCATTAACAGAAGTTTCTAGTAGTAGTCAAGAAGATTTCCTTCCTGTTGGAGTTGAATCAACTAAAGCCATAGAAATTCAGGAGAAACATTTTCCTTCTCAAGGTATCCCAGGGATTTTGATATATGAAAATACCAATGGGCTCTCTATAGAAGACTTCGAAAATATAGAACAAGAATTTTTGTGGCTTCAAAGTAGAAGTGTTGAGAGTGAAGTCATCGGGGAAGTTACCTCAATCTTTAATAATCCTGGACTTCGAACTAATTTAGTTTCTCCTGATAACACCACTATGATGATGTTTTTCACTTTGATTGCGAGTAATGATGTGTCAATTGAAGAAGTGCAATCTGAAGTGCGCATTATTCGAAAAGAAATTATTCAGGACCGCACAGATGAAGTGCAAGTTTGGTTGACAGGGGCTGCAGGAGTATTAGAAGATGCGGTCTCTGTATTTCAGTCGATTGATACTACGATCACGTTGTTTACTGTTGTACTGGTTCTTACGATATTGTTAGTAATTTATAGAGCACCAATTTTGGCAATTCTTCCAGTACTTTCTGCTGGTTTTGCCTATTTAGCCGCTAGTGCAATTGTGTCATTATTAGCTAAAAATACAGGCTTGGTAGTTAACGCCCAAGCTACTTCAATTATGGTCGTCTTAATATTTGGGGCTGGAACCGATTATATGTTGTTTATATCATCTAGGTTTAGAGAATACCTAATTGGAGGCAAAGGTAGTATAGAAGGGATTGCAGAAACGATGAGCCGAATAGGCCCAGCAATTTTTTCATCTGCGGTAACAACAATTTTAGCAATGTTGGCTCTATTACTTGCTACTTCAAGAGCTTATCAGGTGTTAGGTCCGATTTTAGCTTTAGGTATGACCTTCGCTATACTTAGTGGGTTAACGTTTATTCCGGCTTTTCTCAGCTTGTTAGGGAAAAAAGCTTATTGGCCAAGAAAATTCAATCAGGTCGATTCAAAAGACCATAATCCTGGAGTCTCAGAAAGGTTTTGGGATAAAGTGGCAAGTTTGGTTTCTTCTAAGCCTTTATTTACTATGATCGTTTCTGTTGTGTTGTTAATATTCATGTCTGTAGGCACTTTATCTTTTAAACCGTCTTTTGACTTAAGAGCTAGCTTGCCAGATAGTGCTGAATCGGTAATCGGTTTTGATGTCCTACAAGAAGCATTTCCTTCAGGCACTGTTTACCCTACTACAGTGTTTGCAATTTTAAATGAGGATGTTTTTGAAAATCTTAATTTAATAGAAGATATTTCTGCAAAACTTTCATCTGTTGATACTGTAGCAAGTGTATCTAGTCCTTCCAGGCCTTTTGGGTCGAAACTTCCAATGTCCTTAGATAGTTTTCAGAAATCATTTGAAGATTTGCCAATAGAAATGAAGGAATCAATAAGCATTCTAGGATCGGATGGGTTAAGAGATTTCGAGAGGGTAGCAACTATTGACCCTGTACGATTAGCCTTAATTGCGAATAGCTATGATTTGATCTCGAATTCTGGACAAGTTGCTAGGTTTGAGGTGGTATTTAATGGTGATCCAGGTTCATTAGAGATTTTGGATAAAATTCCCGAACTGAGGATGGAAATAGCATCCATTGAAAATCAATTGATTGAAGAGGTGTTGGTTGGTGGGAGTACTGCGATTCAATACGATACTAAAATTGCGAATGAGAGAGATATAAAATTAATTGCCCCAATAGTTTTGATGGTAATTTTTGTAGTATTAGTGATTTTGGTAAGAGCGGTTATTGCCCCATTATATTTGCTTGGCAGCGTAGTCTTAAGTTTCTTAGGTAGTTTAGGTATTTCAGTTCTGATTTTCCAAAATATTTTAGGGCATGACGGGATAGGTAGTGGAGTTCCAATTTATATGTTTCTTTTTTTGGTTGCATTAGGTGTTGACTACAATATTTATATTATTTCAAGGGTTAAGGAAGAATCAGAAAAGCATGGAATAAAAGAAGGCACGAAAATTGCTGTATCAAGTACTGGTGGAGTGATTACTTCTGCAGGAGTAATCTTGGCTGCGACTTTTGGTGCATTGGCAATTTTGCCTCTTAGAGATCTTTTGCAATTGGGATTTGTAGTTTCCTTTGGTGTTTTGTTGGATACATTTTTTGTAAGAGGATTTTTAGTTCCATCATTGGTAATTTTATGCGGAAAATTTAGTTGGTGGCCTTTTAATCAAAAAACATTAGATATTCCAACACCGTTTAAGGCCGATAGTTGACGATAATTATAGTTGGTGCTACAGGTTTTATAGGTCGAGCTTTTGTATCTTCTTGTCTTGGGAAAGGCTACCATATTGTTGCTTTGGTTAGAGATCAGAATCGCGCAAGGAATTTGTTGGGTAATAATGTTGAAATTGTAGATATCAACGATTCAGATGAAATTTTAAAAGAATATTTCGAAAATTCTGATGCGTTAGTTAATTTGTCTGGTAAACAGCTTGCAGGTGTCCGCTGGACATCTGCAAAAAAACGAGAATTTGAGTCAAGTAGAATTGGTGTTGCGAATAGGCTTTCAGAAATTGTTTTAGATTGTAAAAATCCTCCTAAAGTAATTGTTTCCTCAAGTGCTGTTGGGGTATATGGAAATAGGTCTTCAGAAAAACTGTTTGAACATAGTCAACTCGGAAGCGACTATTTGGCACAAATGTGTGTTGATTGGGAAGCCGCTGCTGCTTCATCTCAATGTAAGGAAACTAGAGTATGTTTGCTGAGATTTGGCGTGGTTATTGGAAGAGAAGGTGGAATTTTAAAACAGATAATGCCCGGATTTAATTTCGGCATCGGGTCTTATATTGGGAATGGTCGGCAGATAGTGCCTTGGGTTCATATTTCAGATGCAGTGAATGTTATTCATAAATGTATTTCTGACTCTGAGATGTTCGGATCCATCAATGTAACTTCTCCTAATTCAGTCACTTCAAAAGATTTTGCTTTGAAACTTGCGAATATTACTAATGCAAAGTTTGTATTACCTGTTCCCAGCGTATTTCTTAAAATAGTTTTTTGTGAGGGAGAAAAGGTTTTGACAAATAGTCAAAATGCTTTTCCAGAGAAATTAATTCAAAAATCTTTTGAATTTCAGTTTCCAGAGTTGGAAAGTGCCCTTGCCGAAGAAGTGAAAGTTGATGATGTCACTATTACTAAAATTACTTCATTGCAACATAATCATGATTTTATAAGATTGGATAATCCTACAAAGCATTCCCCTCAATATGAATTGAAAACAAAAGCGGTGATTAATGCTAGTGTTTCTGATGTTTTTGATTTTTTTGCAGATCCTTCAAATTTATCTTTGACTACACCAACTTGGATGAATTTCAAAATCATCTCTTACCCTGAAAAAGTTGAAGTAGATTCAAATATGACATACATGATCAGCATAGGATTTGTGAGATTGAAATGGGAGACGGTGATTTTAACGTGGGATAATCCTAATTCTTTTGTTGATTGGCAACGGAAAGGCCCTTACAGATTGTGGATACATTGTCATGAAATTTTGAAACAGAACACTTCAACTTCATTAATGATTGATAAAGTATATTATTCTATGCCTTTCGGCTTGTTGGGGAAAGTTGTGCATGAATTGTTTGTGAAGCATTTATTGAAGAGGATTTTTTCTTATCGACTTAAGATAATAAGACTAATGTATAAATAGATAAAATTTTTAGTATACCTATTTACATATTTAGAATGGATTGATTATAATTCTTACATTATGAAAAATATTAAATATTTCTTACCGTCGGTACTCTTTTGTATGGTGATTTTTGCTTGTGGGGGAGGTTCCGAAACGTCGGGTTCAGAACCGGTTTCTTCCACAACATCTGAAGCTTCTACAGAGAATTTGGTTCAACCTACTGAAGTTCCAGTTCCTGCTGCTACTTCAGAACCTGTTGTTGAAAAGGTGGTTAAGAAGGAAGAGCCTAAGGTTGAGAAGGTCACGGAAAAACCTTCGAAATCTGCGCCTACTCAGGAAGTGAAGAAAGCGACAACTGTACCTCCAACACCGGTTCCTCCTACTCCAGTACCACCTACTCCGGTTCCTCCTACTCCAGTGCCTGTAAAACTGTCTGTTATAGACACATATGGTTTCTTGATTGATTTTGACTCCGAATCAGAAGTTCAAAGTGCTGGTGATATCAGTTCTGGTACTTTATCTGCTCAACTTGAAGGTGCTAAGTCCGTATTGTTGTGGCTACCTGATTCTCAAATTACAAAAGAATTATTAATGCAATTCACATATAGTCAATTGACTGAATCTGAGCCTGATTTAGTATTCACTCCAATAGCTCAGGATGAAATTTTGGTTGATGGGCAAGAAGGATTGTTTGGAGGGTTTGCTTCTGCAACTTCTACAGGACAAGTTGTAGGGGGTGGGTTAATTGGAACTTGGAGTTGTCCGAACTCCAGTAATGTATTTGCATTAACTGTAGTTGGTGACGATGCGACCACTCTTCAGATTAGATTCCAAAGACTTACTTCAAATTTCAGTTGTACTAAGTAATAAAGTAATTATATGATTTTTTTTATTAGTTAATTAATGAGGTGTTTGGCATGAGAAAAACCTTGATGATGGCAACTTTTGTAGTAGCATTTCTTTTCGTAGCGAGTATTGTTGCTACACCTGTATATGCTCAAATGCCTCCTAAACCCCCATCAAGTGGTGGGAATAAACCACCATCAGGGGGCGGTAATAAACCTAAACCTCCCAAGAGTGCGCCTAAGCCTCCTTCTGGAGGATCTTCAGGTTCAAGCGCTCCCAAGAGTGCGCCTAAGCCTCCTTCTGGAGGATCTTCAGGTTCAAGCGCTCCC